>Ga0209511_1000255_pt1 | contig 57985 bp, 56 predicted proteins | sample SSSSmetaG_FD_184141 | JGI IMG/M metagenome (GOLD analysis project Ga0209511, IMG submission 184141) | Glacier valley bacterial and archeal communities from Borup Fiord, Nunavut, Canada, to study Microbial Dark Matter (Phase II) - ​SSSS... | ecosystem: Environmental > Aquatic > Freshwater > Ice >... | reverse complement strand
TCTCGTTGCAACAAATAGGCTATACGTTCGATGACTAACAAAATACGCAAAAATCTGAACACAGAATTTTGAAAAGAATTGAAAGTGGAACATGAAATTAACATAAATAAACCCCATAATTTAAGGCGGTTTTCGTTTACACAAAATATAAGATAGTCTCAAATAAATGGCAAAGGCGTAAAAAAATTAGCTTTGCCATTTATTTTCAGTTTAGCACTTAGTAGTTAATTCTTTTCTTTCCGATCTTCATTAAAGTTAGCATTATTTGAATCATGTCAGTTATAGATACTTGCAAACAAATTATTCTGTACATCAAATTGAATAATTTGGACTGAGGGTTATTTAATTCAATATATCCACCCCAATATCTGGGTGCGCTCTAATCTTCTCAGACTCTTCTTTGGTTAATCTGTCTGGTTTATGTAGTACTTCATCAGGAAAATCTGATTTTGCAATATAATGGAATAACTCCGCAATTTCATGTCTTAGCTAATACTTTGATAGACCAGCGATTCCTATGTAGTCGTTAAAATTTTTGAAACACTTTCAAAACGAGCCGCTGTGTATCTATATCATCAACAGCTTTTTGATAATGTGTTTCAAATATAGCACGGCAATCTACAAAACTAGACAGAATAATATATTTTTTTCCAAAATTTAAAACTTCATAATATCTCCACATGTTTTTATTATACTTATCTCATAAACAAAACAGGAGGGATTTAAATGAACAACCATTGTGGAAAAAGTAAGCTTCATAAGATTTTAATGATACTTTGTTGTACCGTACCCATATTTATAATTGGTATTCTATACTTAACTAATGTGCAAGGAACAGCTTGGGGCAGTATATTAAGCTTTGGTGCCATTCTCCTTTGTCCTTTAATGCATATGGTCGTGATGCCATTAATGCACGGTAGGAAAGAAGATGAAGCAGGAGAAAATAAAGCAAGTTGCCATTAATGTCGAAAAAGAAAAATTAATGTTGAAACTTCATTAAATCTTCACATAATTTCTATAGAATTCAAATTGTGAAAAGATCAAATAAGTACTTATGATAAGGGGGGAAGTATATGAGCAAAAAGACAATCACTATACTTGTAATCGTTGCTGTTATAGTTGTTTTGGTAGCAGCTGGTTTTGGAATTCATCACATGATGAATCCGGCAATTCCTATGAAATAAGAAGCTAGCTATAGGCTAGGTAAAGGGGTGTGGAAATTGAAAATTTTAAAAGGGTTTTTAGTATTTATTTTAATAGCTGTTATTATCGGCGGGGTTGGCTACATAGGGTACTCTTTATTTATGGGAGATATGAATCACGCTTCAAATAACACAACTGCTACCCAGGTGGAGCAGCCAACCGATACAAAGTCAAACACAGATCAAGCTCAGCAAAGTATGGCTGGTATGCAAAATGGTTCAATGAACCAAGAGACTCAGCAAAATAGTAGTAGTCAACAACAGAATAACAACCAGCTGGCTTTAAATCAAGCCAATCTAATATTACAAAGCAAGGATAAGCTTGATAAGTCTGCAGCTCTTATCAATGAAGCAATGAAACTTATGTCAGTAGATCCGTATGCTCCAAGCGAAAGTAATTCAGGAATGAATATGCAGCCACAGACCAGTAATACACCTGCTCAGCCATCACAAGGCAGTACATCTTCAGTGGCAGATACAGGCAATAGTACAACAATTAATATTTACCCTGAGGCCAGCAACTCAAATACACAAAGTAATAGCATGCCTCAAAGTGGTACAATGCAGAATATGGGTTCAACCTATGACGCAAATAAGATGGAGCAGCTTCATTCAGGATTGTATAAAATCGCTGTGGGAAATGCATTGCTGGACCAGCTAAAAAGTGAACTTGTTAATCAAGCAGAATATGCTGCAGGTAACTATCAAGACGCTGTGCAGTATTACTCAAACCAATATAATCTTACTGTACAAAACAAAAACAAGCTGAACCAGGCGTTAACTTATGTAAATGAGGCTGCTAATTTAGTAAATATAAATCCTTACGTTTCTGCTAACGGTCTTGTTTATGACAAGGACAGAATGAGCCAGATTCATCAAAGTATTCAAAAACTTGCAGGAGGCGTGGCTTCATTAAACCAGTTAAGTGATGATTTTACCAAACAAACAATTTTACTAACTAATACAGTTCAAAACTCTATTAATAAACAAACTGAATTAAATAACCAGCAAATGAATAATTCATCAATGGTTATGTCTACAGGGTTATTTGGAGGTTTATTTGACAACATCAGTATGTCAAGTGTTATTAATGTCATTATGATTTTATTTGCAGTTGGTTTGATTTTTGGTATATTTGGCTTTATCTTCAGTCTTTTGAAAACCCCTGCTCAAAAGGTCACTAAAAAAGAAGATGAGGTAGTTTAAGTAGTACAGCAAAGGGATTTAGAAAATCTCTTTGCTGTATTAAGAATAAGAGGAGGGGAGCAACGGTATGTGGGAAACGATTAAAAATGATCCGATTTTAAAGACTATAACAATAATTATTATGAGTATCTTAGGCTTTGGCTTTGCATTTAACATTATGTTTGGGCCAAACAATTCGGGTATGGAAGAAATGTCTGATTCCGGAGGTTACTCTATTGGTAACACACTATCGACTATATTTATATTGGCATTTAAAGTACTTTTAATTGTACTGGTTATTGTAGCAATAATTGCAATAATTAGACTGGCTAGAAAGTATCTTGTAGGAGGAGGTGAAAGTAAAATGTTTGATTCAATTAAGAAAGATCCTGTTTTAAAAGGAATTACTGTAGTAGGACTTGTAATAGTTGCTTTTACATTAATATATTATTTGTTTTCAAGTATGTTTGGATTTGGTAATGGTAACGGAATGGTAACTGGTAACAATGGATACAACATGATGGGTAATGCGGGTTATGGCATTGGTATAGCTGGGCTTGCGGTAATCCTACTAAAGTTACTTCTTGTAGCCGCAGTAATAGGTCTTATTGTAGGACTTGTGATGTTCATTAAGCAAAGTTATGGAAAAGAAATAGTTCAAAAAGTCTCATCAGTAAAAAGTGGTTTTAAAGCTACTACGGTTTGTACGCACTGTGGTGTTGAAGCTCCTGCAGAATATAAATTCTGCCCTCACTGTGGTGAAAAAATTAATGAAGAGTGTACTTCATGTGGAGCAGAGCTAAAGAAGGAATGGAAATGCTGCCCTGCATGTGGAACTGAAAAAGGAGAGAAAGAATAATGAATGTTCGCTTTGACTTTATTATGCATTGGCTTTGGGCAGTTGTTTGGTCTCTACTTGGACTAAGTGGATTCGCGATGGTAGGTGCCAAGCATGGATGGCTTTTAAATTTTGACTATGCAACAGCAGACTATGTACATCGTATTTCAGCAGCAGTATTTGTACTCCTAACGTTCATATCCATATGTTATGAAGTATATAGAAATATTAAACGGGATACAAAACATCTTGCATGGTTTGTTATAGGTAGAAGTGGCTATCAGCTGTTTACGTTTATTACTACTTTAATACTTATCATAACTGGAGCAATAATATGGATTTGTACAGAGCTTAACATGACTATAGCGGGCTTTGCTCTACTTATTCATGAGTATATTTCCTATATAGCTCTAGCAAGTGTTATATGGCATATTTATAAAAAAAGTCATGCACTGATTTTGTCAAAAAAAACAGCAGCAAAACTACCGACGAAATAGGAGGAACAAGCTTATGATGCAGAAACCATGGTTCAAAGTGTTTATATGGTTTATGGCAACGTTTTTCTTCTTCCTTGCAGCAGGTGTTGTTATATCAGTATTCCGTCCTGGGCCCACTGAAAGTGAAGTTATGAAGTTTATGATGGGAATGATGAGCGCAATGGATAATTCAATGATGGGAGTGGCTATGGGTATAGAAAGTGACAACACATTAAAGTCAGTAATAAAAATGGCAAATTCTATAGCCCTTCCGGTAATCGTTATAAGCATCATTGCAGGAATCGGGATAAAGCTTTGGCAACGGGGTGGTAAAGATGTTTGATAAAATTTTCGATAAAAAGAAATTAAATTTTTGGAGACTTGCTTTTGTATTCGGAGGGTTGACAATCATAATTCTGCTTTTACTATGGAGCTCACCTGGTCAGCCAAAGGCTCAAATGATGACCAGTAGTATGGGAAACACAATGAAGCAGATGCATGTATCAAATATTACTATTTACGATTTGCTAAAAAAAGACGAGATGCAAGATCAAACTCAGAGCCAGACAAGTGAAACGAGTAGTCACCATCAGAATCAGGCGTCTATAATGTTTAAGCTCAATTTTCTCACCACGGCATTAATTTTTTTACTGCTACCGCTTATCATAGGAGGCTCTATAATATTGGCGATTGTTTGGATAAAGTAAAGGATGGTATTAATGAATTTATTAGGATCAGTAGGTCAATTGTATATGTTCGTTTTACTAGTTCTTCTATTTCTTGGTTCGGGTTTGGCTCTATGGAGATTTGTTAATTTTCTAATGGCCCGAGGAATACAAAAACAGGGAAAAGGAGAAAACCTAATATCAAAGGGACAAAATAAAGCAACTCAGAGTAATAACATATTAAATATAAAAAGGGGAGGTCTTTTAATGGCTAATAATGGATGGATTAAATTAGCAGTATTTTCTTTGGTAGGTATTATCGTAAGTGTAGCTATTTTAGGTATGACGTCTACAAGTAACAGCAATATGCAGGGAATGAATATGGGTACCACCAATCAGAGTATAAATCAGCATCAAGGAATGCAACAAAATGGAACAAACAGTATGCAGGGTAATATGAATATGCAAGGTGGTATGAATGTAAATGCTCAAATGGGCAATATGCAGGCACAAGGAAATATGAATATGACTGGCGCGACAGATCAAATCCAAATAATAATGCAGCAGCTTTACCAAATGCAAAAGCAGATCAATCAGATGCAACAATATATAAATCCACAGATGCCACAGAGTGGAAATATGAACAACATGCCACAAAACAGTGGAAATATGAACAACATGCCACAAGGTAGTGGAAGCAGCAGTATGCCACAAAGCAGTGGAAGTAGTAGTATGCCTGCAAGCGGCGGTATGGGCATGATGGGCGGAATGATGTAAAACACAAGTTTAATTTTCTATAGAGGTAAATCCTTTGGGGTTTACCTCTTGTGGTATCTATAAAATAATAAAAAAATATATGTTAAACAGTAATTGTATAATATGTATACCCAAGTAATAAGAATAGGAGGATATTTCATTGAGTAATAAATTAATTGCTATCTTATCGGTCATCGCTCTAGTTGTTGTTATTTTAGCGGGATTTACCTGGTATACAAAGCAATCGATGACAATGCAAGCTAATATGAATAGTGAACAAAATAATGAAACTGAAGTTAAAAATAATAGTAATATACCAAGTGATACGAGTACAGGCGGAATGAATATGTCAGAAAATACTGATACACCAGTATCTGGAGCTAATACAGTAGAAGGCCTAAATAGTCATGACTATGCAAAGAATTTAATAAAGCCATCCACTGGGCAACAAATAAAGAAATTCAGTCTGATTGCCAAAGAAAATACTATTGAGATTAAAAAGGGATTAAACATGCCTGTGTGGACATATAACGGCACTGTTCCTGGAAATGAAATCAGGGTCTCTCAAGGTGATTTTGTACAAGTAGAATTAAAAAATGAGCTAAAAGAACCTGTGACAATTCACTGGCATGGATACCCGCTAAAATCTGCTATGGACGGAGTTCCTGGACTCAATCAGGACTCAGTAAAGCCAGGTGAGACTTTCACCTATGAATTTTCTGCTGACGTTACTGGTACTTACTGGTATCATTCTCATCAGGAGAGTGCAGAACAGGTTGACAAGGGGCTATATGGAGCTTTAATTGTTGAACCTATCAATAAGGAAAAAATTGATAAGGATTACACACTGATTTTGGACGAATGGATGGAAAATCCATCTGAAGGAATGGAATCCATGGCTGGAATGAATCCGAATTCAGATACCAATGGTATGTCAGGAATGGATTCAACTACAAAGAATGAGGGAATATCGGATCTTCAAGATGAAGAAATGATGTCTTCTCAATACAATATTTATACTGTGAATGGCAAGTCAGGAGACCTTATAAGTCCTCTTGATGTTAAAAATGGAGATAAGGTAAGACTTAGATTTATTAATGCGGGCTACAGGACTCACGGTATACACATTCCAGGACAAGATATTAAAGTTGTTAGTAGCGATGGACAGGATATTAATGGGGCAGGACTTATTGCGGATCAGATTATCATGGTAGCACCTGGTGAAAGATATGATATTGAATTTACTGTTAAGTCACAAGAGGATTTTATAATTGATGCCCATGATAAAAATAAATTTAATGACCAATTGATAATACCTGTGAAGGTTGAAGGTAGTAATGGCAAGATAACACCTGAGTCATCTACAGCTAAACTCCAAGAATTTGATTTAACAAGCTATGGGATACCAGAAAAAGGAGATTTTTTACTAGATCAGAAGTTTGATGTAGATTATCAAGTTATATTGAGTACAAGAGTTGATGGAAGTAATCTTAAGTATACAATAAACGATAAGGTATTTACCGAACTTCCTACACTGAAAGTTAAGACTGGTGATTTGGTTAAGCTGACCTATGAAAACAAAAGCAATGTTGATCACCCAATGCATTTGCATGGCCATTTCTTCCAAATCCTATCCAAAAACGGAAAACCATTAACCGGAGCTGCTATTATAAAAGACAGCTTGCTGATAAAGCCAGGTGAAAAATATGTGGTGGCCTTCAAGGCTGATAATACTGGGAAATGGGTTCAGCACTGTCATGAACTACATCACGCATCAGCTGGAATGATGCAGGCTATAGAGTATACAGATTACGTTCCAAACTATATTCCAGACCCAAATAACAAGTATAATAAACCGGAATAAATTTGAAAGGTGATTATTACAAAAATAGTTAGAGAAAGCAATTTACTTTTGAAAGGGGGTGACAATATCCGAGCTGCCTAATCAAGGTAGAAATATTAAGTAGATTGCCGGATGACAGGAAAAATAATAATACCTGTCATTTTACAGATGCAATCAGAAGTACGTAGTAAAAATTTTATTCGCTGAATCCTCATTATGAGGTACGGAGGAACCAAGAATATGGGGTTAATCCATTAATATGGTAGGGTGATCCTATTACCCGAACCCGACAGCTAACTTCGGAAGCACACTATAGGAGGCATAATGATAAGAAAGATTAATAAAGTACTTGCAGGAGGTGCTTTGGCCTTTTCTCTAGCATTTATTTCTACTATTACGTTGGCTGCTACATTACCAGCTAAAATTGTTGGGACAGATGTTAAAGTTAGAAAAGCTCCAAATATATCTGCTGGTATTATTACAAAACTATCAAATTCAAGTGTATCAGTGGTTGATAAGTCTAATGGTTGGTATAAGATCTCTTTTAATAAAAAGATCGGCTGGGTAAACGATGACTACTTAAAGTTGCTAACCACAAAGGGGACAATAAATGCCAATGGTGTTAATTTCAGAGTAAGTGGCAGTACTAAAGGTAAAGTAATAAGTACTTTAAAAAAGCAAACAAGTGTTGAAATCCTTGATACAGTTAAGGGTTGGCATAAAGTAAAGATTGGTTCAAAGGTAGGCTATGTTACTGCAAAATTCGTTACAGCTAAAAACATAACTTCTACAGCAAAGTCATCTCGCTCTATGAACGCTTTAGCTTTAGATGTTTCTATTGAAAATTCTGTTGAAAGTAAAGTTGTTAACTATGCAAAAGAATTTGTTGGGGTTAATTATGTATATGGCGGAAACAGCCCACATGGATTCGATTGTTCCGGGTTTATAGGTTATGTTTATAAGAATTTCGGTGTTAGTCTGAATAGATCAGCTGAAAGCATGTATTCTAATGGCACCAAAGTATCTAAAAGCGAATTGAAAGCTGGAGATTTGTTGTTTTTTGATGCATCATCTCGTAAAGCATCCGGTGTAATAGATCATGCAGGTATTTATTTGGGAGGAGACAGATTTATTCATGCATCTTCATCAAATGGAGAAGTTCGTATACAGAAACTATCTGAATATAGAGGTACTTATATAGGAGCAAAAAGAGTAATTTAGTTATAAATATAAACCACAAAAATCCTCAGTAATGGGGATTTTTGTGGTTTATTAAATACCCTTCTATTAACCTCATAGGGGCATAATAGAGTATCTCGGTAGAATGCTAGAACAATATGATGGCCACTTAAATAGAGAAAGTAGTACCAAAACAATTGCTACTTGATTTATTTTTGAATATTTTGTATTCAGAGACAGTGTGTTATATTACACAGTATAGAGTAGAATTTTGAACACTTCATATAGATCAATCTTATATTTTTAGTATATTTTAAAAATACCAATTCATCTTCCTTATCTTCATATAATTATTTTAAGTTAGAAGTACTGCAGCATAGGTTTTTATTGAGATAAATGAAATTCCGAATAAATATAGCTGGCACGATTCTTGCTCATTACATTAATAAGAATATTAAATATTCTAATAAACTAAATGAGGAGGGTACAATATGAATGGAATGCACGGTTTATCAGGAAATACCAGTATGCCAAAGAATTGCGGAATGGAAGGTATGCATGGGAATACTAGCAAGAGACAAGTTCAAAAGGCAGAAGACAATACAGTAAAACTGCAAAACAATCAACCAGTTAAGATATCCAACAGTACTTTAGGTAATAAAATTGACATTAGTATTTAATTAACTTTAAAGTTGGTATGATTCTTGCTTAATATATTAGTGAAAGCAAAAGCTTAAACTAATTGAAGGGGGTGAAATCATCTATGCCTGCTTGGAAGAACAATCCAGTATTAAAGATGTTAGCAGTATTATTTTTAGGCATTATAGGATTAGGGCTTATACACGCACTGCTTTTTGGAACAGGGAGTGGATTAAGTATGGGATTTAGAGGAAACTATGAGGGAGGTCATATGTATATGGGTACAAGTCTTGGATTTGCAGGAACAATCTCAGCATTATTATTAATTTTTATAAAAGTTTTGTTTGTTCTTTTTATCGTAGGGTTGATAGTTGGAATTGCGATAGCAATTAAAAACTACATTTTTACAACAGAGGATGTTGAAAAGATAAAGAGTACTTTCACTGGTAAGAAAACAGTAGTGATTAAGGAAACTTGCAGTATTTGCGGTAAAGAGTTAAATGATGAATGGAAGGTTTGCCCACACTGTGGAAAAGAAAAGGAAATTAAAACAAATTAAATGGAGGAGATATTATGATAAACAATTCATGGATTAAGTTAGCTATAGTTTCATTGTCTGGTATTGTTGTAAGCTTTTTAATATTGATTGGAATCAGCCAGTTCAGTAACTCAAATATGAATGGTATGAATATGAATTCAGGTTACCAAAACGGACAGATGAATGGCACGAACTATCAAAGTAATATGAACAATAATATGCAAGGCCAGTATAATATGCAGAGTGGAATGAATATGCAAGGACAAGGAAACATGAACAGTAATATGCAGGGCGGTATGAATATGCAAGGACAAGGAAGCATGAACAGTAATACCCAGGGTGGCATGAACATGCAAGGACAAGGTAGTACGAGCAGCAATATGCAAGGTGGAATGAAGATGGATGGAATGATGGGCGGAATGATGGGCGGAATGTAAATAATACCAATCCATTGCTTTACAAACAGGACCTGGTGTAAAGTGCCAAGTCCTGTTTGTAATTCATTATAATATGCTCTAGGAGGTTATAGTTATGAGCTTGATGGGGTTACTTATTTTTCTGTTAATTCTTATGTCGAAAATTTTTATTATTGTATTTATCATAAAGTTGATAATTAATTTAGCTACAGCAATAATAAATCTAATATTTTCTTGATTTCTATTTAACAAATATAACTGAATAAAATTTATTAAAAATCCATATTATACGAATAAAAACATACTTAAAATAGAGGAGTCAAAATGGGAATATTATCTGGACTTATAGTCTTAATCTTAGTAGTTTTTGCTGGAGTAATGATATTCAGCATAATAATGTATATTAAACAAAGCATTATAATAGATACAGTGGAATCCGAAAAAGTATCTGTTGATTCTCCAAAAAAATCTAATTTGACATGCATGAAATGTGGACATGCTTTATCAGACCAGTACGCATTTTGTCCATTCTGTGGAAATAAGCAAGATAATCCGACCAAACAAAATGAAGTAAATGTTTCAGAAAACTATATCAATAATATTGAAACTGGCTTCGCAGGAGAAAATAAAATTGAAGTGGAAAACGTAGAAACATCCATTGGAATTGATTTAGATAATAGTTTGCCAATTGATCCGTCAAATGGTGAAAAGATTGAGTCGGATGAAGTTATAAAAGTTGATGATGTTATTGAAGGTAATGATGTGAATAATTTCGAAAATACTGATTTACTAGGAAACAACGAGCTAACAATTAATGAAAATAACAGTAGCATTTTAGAGATTCATCAAAATACTGATAATTTGTCATATGGGGAACTGGAAAAAGTTGAAGATATTGTGCCGACGCATAAACAACAAATAGATTTGAAAAACAAACCTAATAATAAGAGGCAAAAGCGTAGAAAATAATATAACATCATATATATCAAAAAAAATATAGCATTTAGAATCAAAGGCTTGGTGAGTAACTTCCAGGTCTTTGATTTGAACTAAATTACTTTAATCAGTATACTTAAATTAAATATCAACTTTAAAGGAATAGAGTGATTCTTCATAATATCTTCATTGATTTCTGATATTAATTATGTATAAGATATTCTGGGGGGATTATATTGCTAAGAAAGATTACTGCTATAATTACAATATTTTCTGTTTTGACGATAACTTCAGCTTGTGGTTTGAAGAATGTGAGTAGCGAGCAAGATAATAATGTTATTGTAAAGCTTATGATTGGTAGAGATAAACAGTGGATATTTGACGAAGTACAGAAACAATTAATACAAAATAATGTAACGATAAATGGCAAGGCTATAAAAATATTGACAGATAAGGCCGGAACAGGTGAGGCTATGGAGAAGATTATTCAGCCTGAAAGTGACTATATCGGCTGGATGCCAGCATCAAGTACATATGTTATGTGGGCTAATGAGCAGTGGTATCAGAGGGGGAACACTAAACCTAGAGTAAATGAGGATGCTATTACAGTATTTCTGACACCAACTGTGATTGCTATGAAGGAATTTTTGGCACAACGAATGGGCTATCCTCAGCGAGAAATCGGCTGGGAAGACGTTTTAAATCTTTCAACAGTAAAAGAAGGTTGGGGTATTTATGGAGACCCATCTCTAAATCCAGTAAGGTTTTCTCATACCAATCCTGCAAAATCCAATTCAGGCATGAATTCCTTAATTGCAGCAGAGTACGCATTTAGCAACAAGACAAACGATCTATCGCTCGAAGATATAAAAAGGAACAGCAGTAAACTTAAAGCTGTGGAGCAGACTATTGTTCATTATGGAGAAAGTACGTCACTGTTACAGAAGAAAATTGTTGAAAAAGGCACTCAATTTATTCAGTATGCAGTACTATATGAATATATGGTTGTTGATATGAATAAAAAGTATAGTGGGATGGAGAAAACTGTTGCAATATATCCAAAGGAAGGAACAATTTGGGGAGATGTATCTTTTACCGAAGTGTATTCGGCAAATGTAAGCAATGAACAAAAGCAAGCTTTAAAGATAATAAAAGAAATGCTTTTGAAAAATGAAATACAAATAAAAGGTATGAATGAATATTACTTTAGGCCTGCAAATACAAATGTTCCTTTGTCAAATGTTATTTCAACTATTAACGGTGTTAATCCTACAGAGCCTAAAACTACACTTGAACTACCTAAACTTGATATAATTAACTCTATCCTTGCGGACTGGACAAAAAATATGAAAAAAAGGGCAAATGTAACCTTTGTTCTTGATACCTCTGAAAGTATGAACGGTGAAGCTCTTAACAATGTAAAAGAAGCTATTAAAAGCATAACAGCCAGGAATATACAAGGTAATGAATACAATGAGTTAAATGCTGAAGATTATATAAGCATTATCGATTTCAATAGTGATATTAGTGAATCATATACTGTCAGAGGAAACGAAACAGCTAATATTAACTCACGAATTACAGGACTTAGGGCAAAGGGAACTACAAGGCTTTATGATGCAATATTACAAGGAATTGAAAGCAATATGCAAGTGTCAAAATCAATTAAAGGTGAAAATAAGAGGATTAATGTAGTCGTTGTATTAACTGATGGCATAGATACAAATAGTCTGACCAAATACGAACAGTTGGTTAAATATATAGATTCCCAACAAGGTAATTTACCTGTTATAATAACAGTGGGATATGGAAATGTTGATGAAAATAAACTGATTGAAATTGCCGACAAGACAGGCGGCAAATATTATCAGGGTGACCCAAATTCTATAAAACAATTGTTTGAAGAAATTAAAACCTATTTTTAGAGGGGTTAAAAGGGTTCTTTATGAGCAGTAAATGGTTCGTGAACACAAGAAATATGATTATTACTTTGTGTGGTATTGGACTAACTGGTTTTTTTTATATACGGTATGGTGACATAGTTAAGCCTCTGGTTTTTACTGCTGTTGTTATATCATTTTCAATGTTATATGCGATATTATTTAATGGTGAGACACAACAATTAATTCATAGTAATATAAATTTAAAAAACAAATATGAAAATATGAACTCACTTGTAGAGAAAATCAATGATAGTATCAAGTTACTTAAATCCAGATCAAAAGACAATTCAAGGTTGTTCTTAATATCAAAGTTTATGGATACCATTATTGAGTTTGAAGATGCAATACCTGACCTTATGAAAGACTATAAAAGAGGAACAGCGTTTACCTATAAAAATTCATCCATTCATGAAGAAATTATAGAACTTGAGAAGAAAGTAATGAAAGCTAAAGGCTCTGCGAAGCAAATATATGAGAAGGCTCTGAATGAAAAACGCACTACAACGCAGGAAATTGAGAACATAAATAATTCGCTTGAGGAAAGTGAATCAAGGCTTTATTATATGCTAAGTACATTGCAAAAGATTGAAGCAATTGTTGAAGTAACAGAATTGGATGCAGAACTGAGTGATGAGGATGCTACTAGTCTAAATACCCATTTGGAAACATTCTCTGAAAATCTAAAAGATGTTATTCGATCAATAAGACTGTAAACCTTAAAGGTGGTTATCCATAATGATTTTGAAAAAGATTATTTTTTCCATGATTGCTATATCAGCTATAATTCTTACAGGGGTATACCTATTCTCTAATAACGTTCCGCTTTCAGGAAATCCCATTGATACAATGCTGCATGATCAAAAAGTTGTATTAAATATTATTGGTAAAACCGGAAGCAACAGTGGGTTTTTTGAAGATGCTCGTGTCGAGTTTATGAAAAAAAATAAAAATATTGAGATCAACTATATAGGACTTGGGACTTTTGAGGCAGTTGATTATATTACAGACGATAATGATGTTGATGCATGGCTGAGTGCTGACGAATCGGCTGTGGACATACTACGCTCAGAATATTCAAAAAGTCATGAGGGTAAAAACATAGTATTGGAAGCTTCACCAATTGTAACCTCGCCTTTAGTTTTTGTAGGCTGGGAAGAAAGGTTGAAGAAGCTTGGGGATATTGATATAAAGATACTGAATAATATAGTATCTGGTGGCAAGAGTTGGGATGAACTCGGTGGAAATCCCAACTGGGGTTTCTTTAATTTTTCTCATACAAATCCTGTCGATTCTAACTCCGGTATGCAGTTTATCTCACTTCTCATTTATGATTATTATAATCAAAATGTTATTCCAAAAAAGGAACTTACTGTGGAAGATATTGCAAACAATAAAGTTATGGAGTATATTAAGGCTTTTGAAAAAAATACAGCCAAGCAGATAGATGGTTCTGGAAAGTTTATTGATACAATGGTCCAGTATGGACCAAGTAAGTACGATCTTGGCGTTATTTATGAATATTATGCTTTAGCAAATATTAAAAATGCTCAAGGAAGATGGGGAAAGCTGAAAGTTCTTTATCCTAATCCAACGATATGGAGTAACAGACCATTTATTATATTAAACATACAAACTTCAACTTCCAAGAAGATTGCGGCTTTAAAAGACTTTCGCGATTTCCTATTAAGCGAAGATATTCAAAGGAAAGCAATGCAAGAAGGCTATAGACCGGCCAATACAGCTATAGCTGATTTATCCTATATGGAAAAGGAATTTGGTCCTTTTGGGTTTAGAAAAGATATCTCATCAGCAGTTTCTACTCCGAGCATCGAAGTTATTGAAAGTATAAGAAATCTCATAAAGAGAGTTCAATAATATATACATATGAAAGAATCCCACTAATTATCATGCCATATTAATGCATGATAATTAGTGGGATTTTATATAGGTGTCTACTGGTAAATTTAAACATGACGGCCAAATATTTTTTCCATTTTTGATTGAAGTGTTGAAAGTAATGAACTAAAGATTAGATAAATTACTGCAGTCTCAATATATAACCAGAGAGGTTCATAAGTTCTTGCAGTTATTTGCTGTGCAATCTGGAACATTTCGCTTACAGTAATTGCTGCTGCCAGTGAAGTATCCTTTACTAAACTTATAAACGAGTTAGCAAGAGGCGGGATGGCAACACGTACTGCTTGAGGCAGAATTACATATATCAGGGTCTGCGTTTTTGACATTCCAAGGGCTTGGGATGCCTCCCACTGTCCCTTGGATATTGAACCTATTGCAGCCCTGATGATTTCTGAATTATATGCACCAACACTCAAAGTAAAGCCAATTACAGCGGATATAAAAGCATTTAGAGTAATACCTATACTTGGTAGCCCATAGAAAATTATAAAAAGTTGAACAAGTAAAGGGGTACCCCGGATAATCCAAACATAAACCTTTGCTACCACAGTAAGCAGTTTAAAGTTTGATATGCGTGCTAGTGCTGTAAGAAATGCAAGAATAAGCCCGAGAGTGAAGGACAAGATAGTAAGGGGCACGGTGAAAATTAGCCCTGCTTTTAAAAGAGGGAAAAATGACTGTACCAAGATATCTATAATCCTTACCATTCTATCATCCATAGATGCCAATCCTTTCCATTATTTAGAGACGTCTTCTCCAAACCATTTTTGAGAAATTTTTAAATATGTGCCGTCAGCCTTCATATCACTTAATGCCTTGTTTACTGCATCAACAAGCTCTTTATTACCCTTATTAAACAATATTCCATTCTGATCTGCGGTTTTAATTTCATCAACAATTTTTAATCGTGCGTCGGGCTTTTGTTTCTTAAAATCCAGAAATGATAAGCTATCATTAATAGTTGCATCAATACGTTTTGATATAAGCAAGTCAATTGCTTGGTTAAAGCCATCGACCTGAACGATGTTGGCTCCATTAGTTTTTGCAATTTCAGCCAAATTACTTTTCAAAGATTGACCTGACTTTTTATCTTTAAGATCAGCAAAATTTTTAATATCATTGTTATCTTGATGAACGATCAAAACAGCTTTGGAAACGATATACGGATCAGAAAAATCGTATTTTTCCTGACGATCTTCCTTTATGGTAACTTCATTAACTACAGCATCAAACCTTTTTGAATCTAGACCTGCGAACATTCCATCCCATTTTGTTTCAATGAATTCTGCTTTTACACCCAGACGCTTTGCTGCTTCTTCGGCAATTTCAACGTCGAAGCCGGTTAATTTTCCTGTACTATCGTGGAATGTAAAAGGCGCATATGTACCTTCTGTCCCAAATCGGAACTTCCCATCTGCCTTTATCTTGTCCAATAGATTTGTTGTTTCAGTAGAGGTTGATTTTTGAGTTTCATTGGTTGAGGATACCTGCTTTGTATTACCGCAGCCTGCAACTACCAAAGAAAGTGATAAAATAGAAATCACAAGGGGTACGAATTTTTTTAACATTTTAATTCCTCCTAATCCGATATGTTTAATAAATAATATACGTTATGTTAACATGTGAAATTATTATTGTCAATAAGGTTGCGCTTTTATTTAGCAAAAAAACGTAATTTGTAACCGAAGTACAACTTTATGTAACTATACAAAACTAATTGGAAAGAAAGTTTTTTTGTAAATTGAACTTCTTCACTACCGTAATTGAAAATTATTGTAACTAAATGCTAAATACACAACAAAAAAGCTTGTAGCCTCATTATTGACAGGGGTCATCCTTAAAGCCATCATTAACCGAACTCAACTCTAAACGGAGTTTTTTATTTCTCCATAATATCTTCATACTATTTTGTTATAAATATGAAATAGAAAAATTTATAATTTTTAATGTATACATTTGATTTGATAATATAGAGAGGATCTTTTAATACTTTTTATAGTATAAAGATCCATATGGGGTATATATGGATAATTTATGTTTTGACACTTTGGTTATGGGACAGGATCTTGAGGTTCCTTTACTGGATGGTAGACATATAAGGTACGTAAACTTGGATAATGCTGCAAGCACACCACCATTTAAAAAAGTATGGACAAAATAAATAAGTTTTCTGAAGTTTATTCCAGTGTACATAGAGGTAATGGGTTAAAATCGTACATATCTACTGAAGTATATCAGCAAGCACGAGAAATAGTAGGAAGTTTTGTAGGTACAGATCTGAACACTCATTCCGTGATATTTGTAAAAAATTCTACAGAGGCTATAAATAAACTTGCAAATACCTTTTACTTTAACGATGGAGATATAATATTAGTTTCACAAATGGAACATCATTCAAACGATTTACCTTGGAGAAAAAGGGTGATTATTAAATATATAAATGTAACTGACAGTGGCGAACTGGATATGAATCATTTTATGTATTTGGTGGATAAATATAAGTTGAATTTGAAACTTGTTGCTATTACAGGAGCTTCAAATGTAACTGGATATATAAACCCAATTCATGAGATCTCAAAAATTGCTCACGGAGCAGGCGCTAAATTGTTTGTTGATGCATCTCAGCTAGCACCACATAGGCAGATCAATATTAAATCAGTTAAGGATGTTGAACACATAGACTTTATTGCATTTACTGCACATAAACTTTATGCTCCTTTTGGAATAGGTGTACTTATAGGTCCCAAAGACTTCTTTAATAGTACAGAACCAGACCATGTTGGAGGAGGAACTGTTAAAGTTGTTACACAAGATGAAGTGTACTGGGATGAAACGCCTGAGAGGAACGAAGCAGGAACGCCAAATGTTATTGGGGCAGTTGCTCTAGCAACATCAATCAATTTTATTCAGAACATAGGATTCAACGAAATTGAAAAGCATGAACAAGAATTAACCAAGCATTTGTTAGTCGGTTTAAAGTGTATTAAAAATGTTAAAATATATGGATATTCAAACGCCGATTTCGATAAACGCCTTGGAGTTGTAAGTTTTAATGTGGAAAATGTACATCATGCGCTCGTTGCTGCTATTCTTTCCTACGAATACGGCATAGGCGTCAGGAATGGATGTTTCTGTGCTCATCCTTATGTTCTGAAGCTTTTAAATGTTAATAAAACTGAATTTGAGAAATATAAGGATCAGATAATAAATGGAGATAAGTCTCAAATTCCTGGAATGGTTAGGATTAGTTTAGGTTTATATAATACCATTAAGGATATTGATAGGCTCCTTTATGCTTTGGATAATATAGTAAAAGGTACATATTCAAATGAATATGTACTTGATAAGAAAAAAGGGAATTATACTCCAATTTCTTGGGATGCCAAATATTATGATTTGTTTTCATTAAAAAGCTAAAATATTAAAGAACTCAGGGGAGTTATTATATGTCAACACCAAATATTATTATTTACTTTATGCAGCGATTTTCGTGGATATTAGTTGTACTTATGATTACATTTGGATGGACTTCACCCATCTTAATGTTTTTAGCATTTATTTGTATGATAGGCCCAGTAATATTTTCATTTTCCTATGGACGGGGATGGTGTGGGAATTTTTGCCCAAGGGGAAGCTTTAGCACGATGGTGTTGTCAATTATAAGTCCGAAAAAGAAAATACCAAGAATTTTTAAAAATATTTGGTTTAGAATCTTTGTATTAACTATTATTATGACATTCTTCATTTATGGTCTGAGTCAACCTCATAGTTCTCTGACTTGCCTTGGAGGCATTTTTATTAAAATGATGGCCATTACTACTATTGTACAAATTTGTTTAGCTGTGTTAATTCATCAATATGCATGGTGTACTTTTTGCCCAATGGGTACGATAGCGCATTGTATAACAAGAATTAAAAAAGGTGTCCCTAATAATATAAAAATCAGTGATAAATGTACTTCCTGCAATATGTGTACGAAAAGCTGTCCCACACAAGTGGACATCTCAAGCTGGCGTGATATTGGCGAAATAAAGGATGCTGATTGTATGAAGTGCAGAAAGTGTATAAAAAATTGTCCTAACAACTGTCTTAGCTATATGGAGTAAGGAGTGTGTAGAACTATATTTTTTTGTTTGAAAAAAGATATCCAGCTACATTGTTTCATAATTAAATGTTAATATTTTCTACATAAAATCTTCATAGCTATATATTATAGTGAGTAATATTAATTATTTAGGGGGTCAAAATGTTTAATTCAATTAAAAAAAAGCTGTTTGCAGGGTTTTCTGTTATTTTACTTATTATAGCGGTTAGTACTATATATAATATCAACGGGTTTGTGGACAATAGAGAACATATTATGCATATCCAGAAGGTAGCTGCAAGAGGGTTGGAAATATCCAATGATATGGAAAATGATATTATTCAAACTCGGTTGTACTTTGCTGATGTCAGTGCATCTAAGAACGTGGAAGAACTAAAAAAAGCGGAGGAACATGCTTCTACTTTTAAAAAGAATTCCTCTGAACTTGTTCAAGTTGATGCAAGCAATAAAGCATCAATAGATGAATTAAATACTTCTTTTGACAAGTTCTATCAATATGGAATGAATATGGTCGATATGTACATAAAAAGTGGCCATGAAGAAGGAAATAAAATGATGGCTGAATTTGATAAATCCGCTGAAGACGTACTCAAAAAAGTAGAAGCAATACAACAGAAAAGCCAAGCGAGCATGAATGATGATTTAGCTGGAATAGAAATGCATGTATCTATGAAAATATATGTAAGTCTCGCAATCGCTACATTACTTATTGTACTATCTATATTAATTGCAATATTTCTTGGGAACGGCATAAAAAAACCGATAGACAAATTATTAGAGATATTTATTGATCTAGATAAAGGTCAGGGAGATTTGACGAGAAGAATAGATATCAAATCAAAGGATGAAATTGGGAAGATGGCAAAAGCCTTTAATGGTTTTATGGATAATATGGAAGTTATGGTAGAAAACATAAAAAAGAATTCTTACGTGGTTTCTAGTGGTTCCGAGGCTTTGAGTATTGGAGGTGTTCAAAGTAGTAAGGAAATTACACTGGTAAACGATCATATGAGTAAAGTAACAGAAGATACACAAAAGATTTCTAGTGCAATAAGTCAGATAACTTCCAGTATTTCTGAGATAGCGCAAACCTCACAAGCTACCGCAGCAGATGCAACAGGAATTTCAAGTTCTGCTGCAGATATAAACTCAATAGCACAGAAAAGTGGCAAGCTCGCATCGGAAGCAAAGCAAGAAATGGAAAAAATAGAAAGTATATCTTCCGAAACAATGGGAATCACTGAGAAGTTGGGAGCTGAGGCTGACCAAATTGGTAAAATCATTGACACAATAAAAGAAATAACCGATCAAACCAATCTATTGGCGTTGAATGCTGCTATTGAAGCAGCAAGAGCCGGAGAGCAAGGGCGAGGTTTTGCAGTAGTTGCAGAAGAAATACGGAAGCTTGCAGAAAGCAATAATCAGTCAGCAAAAGTAATTGAAAATCTCATAAAAAACATTCAGTCCATGATTGCTCAAACAATTCATTCTACATCTGAAGCAGGTACTAAAATCAACCAGGGCAGTAAAATTGTTGAGAATGTCTATATCCAGTTAGGATATATAATTGAGGGTATTAGTAGTATCAATGACCGAATTCAGAGTATTGCAGCATGTACTGAAGAACAGAGTGCCTCAACTGAAGAGCTTTCAGCCACAATGGAAGCAATTAACGACAGTAATACTCAGATTTCCACTTCAGTTCAGGAAGCAGCAGCAAGTATATCCAATCAAGCTGATACTATCTCACAATTAAGTTCTACAGCCTTTACTTTGAATGGATCGGCTGAACAGTTAAACAGTCTTGTAAATAAGTTTAAGATAAGGGGTGATAAAGTAAAATAGAAAGATAGACTTTATAAAATGTTTAGTTGGTTTCAAGTATGAGGGAAAATGCAAACACTTGTATAAAATGAATGTTTTAGTAAAATTAATTTTAAAATTAACATTTATATTTATACCCTGTAATTATTAAAACGACACCACGATGTGTCGTTTTGTATTTATGTTGAATAATAAATTTATATATAACTCATAATATGTGTGGCTTAAAAAATATAGAAAAGGTGGTAGCTTAAATGGGTGTAGTAACCTTGACAACAAATAAATATCAAACATGTATCGATGCATGTTCCAAATGTGCTCAAGCATGTTATGAATGTTTTGATGCGTGTTTAAACGAAGCTGATGTTAATGCAAGAAAAAGTTGTATAAAAATTCTTGTTGAATGTGCAAAGATGTGTGAGATGTCAGCAGCTTTTATGTCTATGAACGGAGAATTAACAAAAGAGCATTGAAACCTTTGTGCTACTATTTGTGTTAGATGTGCTCAAGAATGTGAAATATTTAAAGATGAACATTGCCAAAAGTGTGCACAAGAATGTCATACTTGTGCAGACGAATGCAGAACAATGGCTAAAATGTAATATCAACAGTATAGCAGCAAGTAACGTAATTTTGTTACTTACTGTTTATTTTTTATTAGGAATATTTCTGTACATCTTTCTATTAATCAAAAATATTAGAACGTATAGTATATATTTCCATGGATTAAACTTTATTATATTACAAATATTAAGCGTGATAACAATAAATCGGAGGAATACCATGAGGAAAAAATATATTGCAATATTTATTTCAATACTATCAATAGCTATTCTTGTGTCTTGCGCTCCAAACTCGACTCAGATAACGCCGCAACAGAACAATACAAACACTACAGCACAGCAGACTACACCGCAAGATACTGCACAGCCCCCAATGAACAATATGGCCCAATACTGTGTTTTCACAGCTAACGAAGATGATGCTTCTGTTTCAGTTATAAACATGGCTACTATGAAGATACTAGTCACTGTTTCTGTAGGACAAGGACCGCATAATGTTCAAGTAACCCCTGACCGTAATTTTGTTTATGTTGTAGAAAATAAAGGCAATAGTATATCTGCAATTAATACAAGAACAAATACAGTTATAAATACAATTAAGGTTGGAGAAGGACCAAGTCATATAGTGTTTTCTCAGGATTCTAAAACTGCTTACGTAACTGTTGCAGAGATGGCCGATAGCGAAGGAATGATGAATGACCCAAACATGGGAGGCTCAACTGCTAAAGGAAACGTTTACGTAGTTGATCTAGCAACCCAAAAGATAATAACTAAAATTCCTGTTGGACAAATGCCGCATGGGCTTAGAATGTCTCCAGATGGTAAATTCATATATGTTGCGAATGCAATTTCAAATGAAGTTTCAGTAATTGATGTGGCAACAAATAAAGTTTCAAAGACTATTAAGGTTGGTAAAAAACCTACACAAGTTGCAGTTACACCCGATGGTAAATTGGTTTTTGTAACAATAGGTGATGAAAGTAGAGTTGATGTAATTGATACCTCAACAATGAGTGTTAAAAAAATGATAGCAGTAGGTACAAGTCCAATTCAGGATTACGTAACACCTGATGGAAGATTTGTCTACGTAGCCAATACAGGAACTAATAATATAAGTGTTATTAATACTGCTACACTTGAAGTAGCAGCTACTATTCCAGCCGGAGAAAAAGCACATGGAGTTGTGATTTCTGAGGATGGAAAAAATGTTTTTGTTACTAATACTGGAGCTAATAGTATAACTGTAGTAGATACAGCCACAAATAGCGTTATTGGAACTATACCTGTTGGAAAGGGGCCAAATGGATTAACTGCCAGTGATAGAGTAATTAGGTAAGTTTCAGTATTTATGCAATATTATACGAGGAGTGAATGAAATGAAATTTTTAAAAGGTATAGTTGTCTTTTTATTAATTACTATAATCATTGGTGGATTGGGATATATAGGCTGGCAAGTGTTTATGCCCAATTATCATTTGGATTTAGGGTTTTTAGGTATGGGAAATATGGCGGGTACGAATACACAACAAAGTACTCAAACTCCAACTGGTCAGTCATCCGGTATGGCGGGTATGCAACAAGGACAGAACAATACTAACCAAAATGCATCCAGCAATAATAATCAGACATCTGGTATGTCTGATATGCCGGGTATGCAACAGGGTCAGAATAGTGCTAGTCAAAATAATGTTCCAATCAATAGCATTGCTGTTCAAAACAAGGATAAATTAAATCAGGCAATTGGAACAGTTAATCAAGCAATTGATCTAATTACCATAGACCCTTATTCTAGAATTACAGTTCCGAGCATGACAAACCAACAGGGAAGTATGCAAGCACAGCCTAACCAATCAAATGGAACAGTCAATGTATATCCTGGAGCAAACAGTACTGTAAATGTTACTCCGCCTGGTAATAATACCACTAATAATACAACGCCACCTGCAAATAATAATATGGGAGCAATGGCTGATCAACAAAATACCAACTATGTATTTGACCAAGGAAAGTTACAACAAATAAATACCGGGATTTATACCCTCGCACAGGGAGTTATGCTAATAAATCAATTAAGTGATGACCTTACAAGTCAGTCTTCAATGGTAGAGGTTAATCCACCAACATATCAGACTTATATTTCTAGGTATAATACTGCCTTGCAAAATAAAACAAAAGCTAATAATGCGATTATGATGATTAACCAAGCTTTAACACTTGTAAATGTTAACCCATATGCATCTATGAATGGGTACCAGATTAATATACCTGAGATGCAGAAGCTACACCAGGGAGTATATAAGTTGGCGCAAGGAATGACAATGCTGGGTAGATTGAATGATGATTTTTTAACTCAAATGGCACAAGCAGCGCAACAAGCTCAGATTCTTTCAAGTACAAATGCAAACAATACACAAGTTATGAACATGAATAGCAGTGGTATAAGTTTTAACCTAACAACTATATTTAATATCGTACTGATTGTTATGGTAGTTGGGTTAGTTTTAGGTGTATTTGGTGCTATTCTGAGTATGTTTAGACGTAACCCTAAAAATGGTAATGAAAATAATTCTGATAGTGAACCGAATCCAATGTGAAATGAGGTGACATTATATGCCTTGGGATTTTAAAAACAATCCCCTTTTAAGGGCTGTTTTGGTAATAGTTATTGGTATATTTGCTTTTAGTTTACTGTTTAGTGCATTTACGGGAGGAGGTGAACACATGGGAGATATGGGAAATATGGGAGGTGCAGGAAACGCGGGAAGTATAAGTATGAATACTGGATATGGATATTCGTTGGGAGGACTTATCTCAGGACTATTAATTCTTTTAGTTAAGATACTAATGGTATTGCTGATAGTTGCTGTATTAGTCGGTGTTTTTGTATGGATAAGGAATAATTTTTTCAAAAACGCTAATTCTAACTTTATGCAATCAATAAAAAATGATCCCCTACTAAAGACAATTTCTGTAGTTACGCTTGCTATCATTGGAATAATACTTGTCTTTGCTTTATTGGGAAGCTTCAATCAAACAGGTATGGGATTTAGTGGTAATACAAGTAATTTTAGTTTTGCAATGGGGTATAATCCTATAAGTAGCATTGCTGGACTTCTAACAATATTAGTTAAAGTCTTTATGTTTGTGCTTACAGTATCATTAATCCTCGCTGCAATATCATACCTGAAGACTCAATATGATCAAGGTAATTTGAATATTTGGGGGACAAACAAAAATCAAGCAACAAGCTCAAGTGATATAAATAATACAAATAACCAACAGCCAACAGAAAATGCTGGCTCAACGACTACAACTGAATAAGGAGAAAACGAAATTGAAAGTGAAATTTGACTTTGTAATCCACTGGCTTTGGACAATAGTATTTTCTTTATTGGCACTAAGCGGATTAGCGATGGTAGGAGCAAAATATGGATGGGTACTTCAATATGACATTGCAAAAGCTGATTATGTCCATCGAGTTCTATCAGCAGTATTTGTAATTTTAACTTTTATATCCATAGTTTATGAGGTATCAAGAGCGATAAAAAATGATAACAAGAAGCTAACATGGTTTATGATTGGAAAAGGTGGCTACCAGCTTTTCACATTGATAACAACCCTGATATTTATAATAACCGGGGTAATAATATGGGTGTGTATGGATTCAAATATGGCGGCTGTAGCTTTTGCATTATATATCCACGAAAAGCTTACCTATCTTGTTTTAGCCAGTGTTGTATGGCACATATATAAAAAATGTCATGCTCTAATATGGCCTGTAAAAAAGCAAGATAGAAACTTAAAGAAAAATATAGCAGGTGCTAAATAGGTTGTTGAAAGGAAAATATAAGTATGATGCAAAAACCTTTGTTTAAGATTTTTATATGGGTTATATCAACTGCATTTTTCTTTCTAGCATCAGCTGTTATTATATCTGCTCTGGCTCCTGAACCATCAGAAAAACAAATTATGAGCTTTATGTCAGGGATGATGAATGCTATGAGTAGCTCAATGATGGGTTTATCAATGTCTTTGGAACAGGATACTGATCTAAAATCATTGATAAATACTGCAGCGGCTGTAACTATTCCTTTAATATTATTAGCAACGTTATTTGGATTGCTTTTAAAATTGAGGAGGAAAAAATATGCTAGATAAGAAAAAGCACCATTTCTTTCAACTGGTAATTATTTTTGCATCTATTACTATAATATCCTTATTATCAGCTTGGGGTTACAGGTCAAATTCGGAAACAAGCATGGGTATGATGGGACAAAGTATGGGAAAGATGATGAGTTCTATGCATGCAGGGAATGCTAGCTTAAGTGATTTGTTTGTACAACAAGAAAGTATGGAGATGGCCTCTGGCATGGAGTCACACCATCAAGCAGACAAAAAGATGAAGACAACCCATTTATTCACAACAGCAATAATTGTGATTTTGCTTCCTTTCATTATAGCTGGTGTTGTATTTTTAACTGTAATGTGGATTAAATGAAAGAGAGGCGATGGAAGGGTGGGTATACTTGGCAATGTAGGTTCCCTGTATATGGCAATACTCATTATTTTATTAGTACTTGGATTTGGATTACTAGGACTATGGCTAATCGATTACATGGTCGATGTAGTTAGTAAGAATAAAGAAAATGGAGTTAAGGGTAAGAACACAATATTAAAATAAAATAATCTATTATGAAACGGAGGGATTTTGATGAAGAACAACAGTTGGTTAAGACTTGCATTGTTCTCATTTATAGGATTAATTGTGGTGGTAGCCATGTTAAGCTTTATGTCACCTGGAGGAATTTTGGGTGGTAATAATAGTTCCATGGCAGGTATGAATATGCAGCAAAGTGGAGCTAGTGGTATGAGCATGCAACAGCAACCTATGAATAATATGCAGAGTGGAGCTAGTGGTATGAGCATGCAGCAGCAACCTATGAATAATATGCAAAGTGGTTCTGGAGGAATGGGTATGATGAGCATGCCAATGGGTAATATGCAGAGTAGTTCGTCAGGTGGCATGGGAATGATGGGTGGTATGAGTAATACGCAGAATGGTTCTAGTGGTATGAGTACTATGCAATCCACAAATGGTACCACATCCGGAATGAGCAATATGCCTACATCTTCAGAAATGCAAATGATTATGAATCAGATAAGCATGATGCAAATGCAAATAAACCAAATGATGCAGCAAATGAACATGACGAATGCAAATAGCTCAGGCGGAGCAGCGGGAAGCATGCCCGCTGCAAGCGGCGGTGGAATGGGTATGATGTAAGTTTTAAAATAAATAATTGGAGGCGATTTTTATGGATGCACCATGTATGAAAGTAAAATGTGCTGTTACAAACTGCACATTTAATGAAAGTAAGATGTGCTTTGCAGATGCTCTTGAAGTTAATGCGATGGACGGAAAACAAGCGAGTATGAGTGATGATACTTGCTGTACAACATTTAAAGAGAAATAAAATAAGGGAACAACCCATAATTAAATAGAGAATATAGGATAGCTAGAGAGTGTTTAAAATTCTAACTATCCTATATTTAGTTCTAATAGATTCTTTGCCTTGGTGAATACTTCTAGAAGACTTATCATAAAATTCGCTTTTACATAGCATATCTTTACGTGTATTAAGATTATAAAGGATGTCGTAAAACATATTTTTTAACTTCATTAAATCTTCATATATTCGAATTATAATAAAAACATGAAAAGAGGCGATATTTATGTTTTTAATTCCGTTATTACTTAGTATACTAATAGTTTGGATTTTTGCTTATTTTTTCCGGTCACCACAATCAAATGCCAATTTACAAATTAATAGTACCACACCGAATAATGTAACAACAAATCATAAAGCAATGGAGATATTAAAAGAAAGATATGCAAAAGGTGACATAGCCGAGGATGAATATCTTAAAATTAAAAGAAATCTTGAATAACAAAAAACGGTGGGAATATATTAACCCATCGTTTTGTTTATTAATAAAATGATTTTACAGAAATAATTCTCAAATTTTCCAAAGGTCTTTGGGACAAATAATATAATACGGAGGGCACATATGGATAAAGAAACCGAAAAAATACGTAAAAGATATAACCGAACAGCCAAGTTCTTTGATGCAATGGGTTCTATAATGGATAAAGGGAGTATGGGGAAATGGAGAGAGACTGTTTGGAAAGAAGCAAAGGGTAATGTACTTGAAGTTGGGGTAGGAACTGGTAAAAATATCGAATGTTATACAGATGACATTGAGGTTACCGCTATTGATTTTAGTGAAAATATGCTGGAAAAAGCAAGGATACGCTCAAAAAGGTTGGGGAAGAAAGTGAATCTGAGATTGATGGATGTACAAGCACTAGTATTTCCAGATGAAACTTTTGATACTATTATCACTACCTGTGTTTTCTGCTCTGTACCAGACCCAATTAAAGGATTACAAGAAATCAGAAGAGTTTGTAAAAAAGATGGAAAAATCATTATGCTTGAACATGTAAGGAGCAAGAAACCTTTTGTCGGAAAGATTATGGATATATTAAATCCGATTGTCGTGAGGATAGTAGGCGCGAATATAAACCGAGATACCGTTGAAAATATAAAAAAGGCAGGTCTGATAGTTAATGTAGAACAAGACCTTATGGTTGATATTGTAAAACATTTGTCATGTGAAAGAGAGATTAGATAAATATGAGTATAATCGAAGGTGTGCCTAAAAAGCGACATTTTTGTTGTTTATAGGTGCATTTTAATCTTCATAAAATCTTCAAACAAGTTATGTATAATAAAATCTATATATTATTACTTGTTAATTTGCTTGTAGAAATAGAGGGAGATATTGATGGACTTTTCACTAAATAACAGTATGGTTCAAAAACAACTTAATACCATTACTCCTAAAATGGTGGAAGAACTCAAAATTCTGCAAATGTCAAATATTGAGTTGGAGAATTATATTGAAATCCAATTAACTGAAAACCCATTACTCGATCTTGAAAATAATGAGGATTCTGAGATGGCTGAAACAAATCAATGTAATACTGATTTTTATAATGAGTATGAGTACTATATTAAAGAAACTTTTTCCGAGAAAAAGGATTTTACTGAATATAGCAGTGCTCCAGTAACATTAAAACAGTTTCTACTTTCACAAATAAGAGAAATAATAATTCCTGACAGGAACAAAAATACAATTATTTACTTGATAGAAAATATAAATGATGACGGGTATTTGAATACCACAGTAAGTGAAATAGCTAGGGATTTAAAAGTTTCAGAAAAAGTGGTACGTCAGTCTTTAAAAATAGTACAGGAGTTGGAACCAGCAGGTTTAGGTGCAAGAAACCTAAAAGAATGCATTTGGCTTCAACTATTAAGAAAAGGACAAGTTGATGACAATATTACTAATGTTATCAAAAACCATTTAAAGCCTTTAGCTAAAAGGAAATATAACGAAATCTCAGCTGAGACAGGCTTAACCAGAGACAAAATTATTGAGATACACTCAATAATTAAACAAACTTATCCCAAACCAGGTCAAGGCCATTCAAATGAAAAAATGCCAGAATATATTAAACCTGAACTCATTGTACAACAGGTAAATACAGATTTTATTGTTTTCTTTAATTATGAATGGAATATTGACCTTAAAGTAAATAACTATTATAAAAAGATATTGGGGGCTAAAGATAGCTCAAAAGAAGTAAATAAGTATATTAATACAAAATTGTCCAAAGCAATGGAAATTGTGCAAGCAGTAAAGCAACGGAAAAAAACAATCTTAGATGTTGCAACTTTTATTATTAACTATCAAGCAGATTATTTTTATGAGGGATATATGAAACTAAAATCCTTAACAATGAAAATTGTTGCAGATAATGTTGGATTACACGAATCTACTATTAGCAGGACTGTCAATGGTAAGTACATTCAGACTCCAAAAGGAATCTTTGAGCTCAAGTACTTTTTTTCTTCACAAATTGAAACTGTAAACAATTTTGTAGTTTCTACTAATGCTGTTAAGAAAGTTGTTAAAGAAATTATACAAAACGAGGACAAGTCAAAACCGTTTAGTGATGAAGAAATAAAATGTATACTTGAAAAAAAGGGGTTTAAAATTGCTAGACGAACCGTTGCGAAATACAGGCAGGAATTAAAAATTCTCACAGCAAGTTTAAGACGTGTAAGATATTATTAAATAGAATTCTATATAAGTTCATGTAATAATGATAGGAATGTTAGGTAAGAGTTTAATGTGAACTGAATAAATTGATGTTGAATATTTTAATGAAATGAGGGGCATATCGAAGGATATTTCAGTCCTTTTCATTTCTTTAAGTTCGGAGGTAGTAATGATGACAGTAAAATCGGTTAAGAAGTATTTGTTAATTTTTCTAGGTACTGTATCTTTTACTCTGGGGATTGTTGGAGTAATCCTCCCAGTGTTACCAACCACGCCATTTTTATTGCTGGCTTCTTTATGTTATATTCGTAGTTCAAAGCGTCTATATAACTGGCTAATCAATCATAAGATTTTCGGGGAATATATATACAACTATCTCACTTATAGAAAAGTAAAGAAGAGCGCAAAGCTTGGAGCTTTGATATTTTTATGGCTTTCACTTCTGACTTCAATAATGGTTGTATCAAATCTACATCTGAGAATATTTCTTATTATAGTTGGCGTTGGTGTTAGTATTCATTTATTCACTTTAAAGACAATGAGAGAAGAAAAAAAGAACCATTCTAAATAACAATATAACGCTATTTTGTTATTTAGAATAAAATTATGCTAATTGCAGTTATTGAATATGTTTTTTTCTTTTAGCTTTTGCACTACTTGGGAAGTTTTTTTAGACATGCGTTTAAAATAATTCGGTGATGACCCATACAGTTTAATCTTACAAATTGTAAAAAACCCACGATCAGTTCCATAATTATCAACACTCTCAGCATAATGTGGACGACAATATCGAGTGTTATTCTAATCTATTAAGATAGCTCTTTTACTTACTATTACAAAACTAAAATATTAATCAGTTTTTCCCATATGTAAATATTACATTAGTCAAATAGAAATGGTAAGGGGGTGACATTTTGTCACCCCTATCTCATTTTCTGGGTTACAAAAGTTCACACTTATCCAATTCTCCAATATCCCGTACAATTTACCCATAGAAGCTTCTACAACTAAGAATAAAAGAGGTGGGTAAATCATTGAACGAGTCAAATTTTATGGATAAATTGCAAGCTACATATGAACCAAATGTTTTCAAAAAGCGCAAAATGTTTTGTGACACAAAGCTCCTCCTAAACCTATATTCAAAACTTCAGTGGAGAGTGGAGAAGTCATCTGTAGCAAAAGGCTCAAGCCAAGTAGAAGCTACTGTAGCAATGCAAATTAATACTTTTATTATTAGTCTTCTTAATTCAAATACTGAAATAAATAAGTTGGAACGCAGTATTCAAAACATTGAGAACAGCAAGTGTCTGATAATTCTTGTAGATAAGGCACTAGAAATGCTGAAAAATCATCCTGATAATGGTGAGAGACTTTACACCATCATTTCCAGCACATACAGCAGGTGCAAAGCGGATAGATTAACTGAGCTCGATCTAACTTGCAGGCTTAATATTTCTCGGAGCACGCTATACCGTGAAAAGAAAAGAGCTGTGTGTTTACTAGGAACAATTCTTTGGGGCTTTGTTCTCCCCGATTTCTTACAAGCTATTAAATTAATTTTATAATGATACTTTTGTGAAACTTAGACGGAAATAAGTTGGTATCACAAGGTTACGGGAATTTAACTTGATTTTTGCTAACATATTAGATGTGCAGTACTTCTTAAATGTATGAAGTGCATAAGCACAAAAATCAGAATGCAATGCTGAACATTGATAAATGAATACATGGTATAAAAGATACATTCCTATTGCTGCTGATAATATCAGAAGCAACGTAAGCTGATGCGCCAAGACCTTGGGTGAAACCAAACGAGCGATAAAATCAGGCTTTAAATTATTCTGTGGTGGAATAATTTGCGATGACGGCAATAGGGACAATGATACTTCTGTCTGGCTATCTTCGTGAAAGGGACAGTCCGCTCGATGAGGGGAAGTGCAAAAACATTATGAAGCCTATTACCAGTAGGCTGCTTTCATACCAAACAAAATAAAAACACTAGCAGCAGACCATTGTGTCAGACTCTTCAGAATAGGTATTAACAGATAGTGTCAGAGATTGGCACTCTTTTTTTGTTCTTAAGCGAATAAATGTACAAGTTTAATTCTTATATGTGAAAACAAAACATAAAATATATCAGGAGAATATTAGTAGGTGAAAAGAATGAAAACAAATTCTAGTAATGAACAATTATATGAAATAGAACAAATAAAGAAAAATTTAAAAGACAAAGAACAAATAATAATTTCATCTAATAATAATCAGAAAGTAAAATTGATGAGATTTGGTAATCGAGTATATGAAGTTTTTTATAATTATGGTGATTTAAGTTTTGAAAATTGTATTGTTGATATGTTCTTATCTAAATAATTATATTTACATAAATACTAAAATGATATATTATTATTTTTAATAATTACTTATTGATAGGAACTAGTTACGGAGGATAAAAGCATGAAGAAGAAACCTTTAGTTGCTTGTTTAGCCAGAACAAGTACAGATATGCAACATACCAGTATAGATAATCAACATGAAATATTTTATAGATGGATTGAAAAAAATGATTCTGAATTATTTGATATTTATACTGATGAAGGTATAAGCGGAACTAAAGGCATTAAGAGAATTGAATGGCTAAGAATGATTGAAGACGCGAAGGATAGAAAATTTAATGTTCTACTTGCTAAATCATTTTCTAGGTTTGGAAGAAATCAAAGGGAAACATTAGATGCTATTGCGACACTAAGGACAAATGGTATTAGAATAGTATTTATTGAAAATAACCTTGATAGTGAACAAGATGCAACTAAATTCGGTTTATTCGCCTGGCTAGCAGAACAAGAGGCACAACAAACTAGTACAAGATTAAAAGAGATATGGAAGCATTATAATAGCATTGGAAAGGTTCATGTAACTTTAGCATCTTATGGTTACGATTATGATGAAAATATAAAGAATTTTGTTATTAATCATTTAGAAGCAAATATTGTAACAAAAATATTCAATCTTTATATTCAAGGATTTGGATTTAATAAAATTGCTAAAACACTATCTGATGAAGGTGTTAAAACTAAAAGAGGTGGAGTTTGGGCAGGACAAACTATAAGTGGAATTTTGGAAAATGAATTTTATTGTGGAACTCTTATTCAAGGTAAAAAAAGAACTATAGATGTAACTTTAAATAAAGTTGAAGATATAGAAGAAGAAGAATGGATTAAACATTATAATAACCATGAGGCAATAATTGATGAAGAAACATTTGTAAGGGTTCTAAAACAAAAACAAGAGCGTTCAGGTTATGCTAAAACTAAATATACAAAAGAACATTCTAACAGTGGTAATCAAAGAACACGTCAAAGTAATGCTTCATTGTTTAGTAACTTATTAAAATGTGGTGATTGCGGTTCTACCATGACTATCAAAAGAAAAAAGATGTTTGATTTTAAGCCATTTTACAACTGCATTAAATATGATATGTATGGCAAAAAAGAATGTGGACATAGTAGTAATTTTATATGGGAAGAAAATTTGCTTTCAATGCTTAAAAGTGAATTAAACGATTTGGTAAAAGATAATTATAAAACAATTAAAGATAAAATATCTCAGAAAGTTGAGAAAATGAAACCTAAAACAGTCGAAAAAGAACTTGAAATAATTAATGCTAAAATCGAACAACATATTAAATTATCCACTTCTTTATTAATAAACTATACTAATGGAATTATGGGGCAAACACAGTTTAAATTGCAAAATGAATCTATTGAACAAAATTTAAACATACTGATGGCTCGTAAACAAGAATTAGAAAATATCCCAGAGATAGATATTAATATTAAAAATGAAAAATATCTTATTAAAGATATTGAAACTTTGATGGAATTGCCTATTGAAGAATGGAATAATGCCATGCTTAAGGCTATTTTGGATAGTATAACAGTATTTATAGGTGGAAGAATAGAGTTTAACTTTAAATACCTGAATAGTCAATTATGCAACGTCAATACTCACTGGTAGTGTTGATATATCTAAAATAGACTTATACTCTGAGGATGATCCTAGAGTTCTATCTCTAAATGGGGCATTTAACGCAGGAAATAGGGGAGTCGTTGAATTTATAGAAGTGTTTAAAAATGAGACGGAATATTTACATTACAATGATACAGCAACACAGGAGAAGTCCATACCATCTCCGGGTAAAGGAGCTATGATATATTTCGACGGAGTAATTCTAGCACATTCAAATGAGGCAGAGTGGAATAAATTCAAATCAGATCATACAAATGAGGCTATACTAGACAGAATAGTTAGAGTAGAAGTACCATACTGTATGGAACTTAATGAAGAAAAAAAGATATACAAAAAAATGCTCTCCAAAAGTAATTTCAAAGCACATATCGCACCACATACAATAGAGATTGCATCAATGTTTGCTATACTCACTAGGCTAAGTCCCTCCAGTAAAGTTGACCCAATTACAAAGCTGAAAATATATAACGGAGAAGAAATCTTAGAAAAAGGTATGACGAGGAAGATCGATATATTTGAATTAAGAGAAGAAGCACCTAGAGAAGGGATGACAGGTATATCAACAAGATTTATTATGAAGGTGATTGATACTACTCTATCAGAATCTGAAAACAATTGTATAAATCCTATCGCTGTTATGGAAACCTTGATTAAATCGGTAAAAGAACTAGGGATTGGTGAAGAGGAAAAAGAACGATACCTAAGGCTTATATATGATTCAGTGAAAAAAGAGTATAACAAAATTCTTGAAAAAGAGGTTACGAAAGCCTTCATACATGGGTATAGGGAACAGGCGGAAAGCTTGTTCAACAACTATTTAGACCATGCAGAGGCATTTGTAAATAAAACTAAAATTAAGGATATAAACACTGGTGAAGAGCTCGAACCTGATGAAAAATTCATGAGATCCATAGAAGAACAAATTGGCATATCTGATACGGCAGTTAAGGGCTTCCGTTCAGATGTCACGGCATATATGTTTTTTGTAATGAGAAACGGTGGAAATCTAGACTATACTTGCTATGAGCCTTTAAAAGAGGCAATTGAAAAAAAGCTGACCACATCAGTCAGAGATTTAAGTAGAATAATTACACAGACAAAGGTCAGAGATAAGGAGCAAACAAATAAGTATAATACCATGGTAGATGAGATGAAGAAAAATGGCTACTGTGATAATTGCTGTAATGTTATTTTGAAATATTCTGCCAACAATCTGTGGAAAGACTAATAGCGGATCTGGAGGGTAACAGACATGGCCATTTTTAGAGAATGTAATAATGATGGAAGAGATAGATCTGCTGAAGATAGGCGTAGGCATAAAGAATTGGTTGAGGAATCAATCAAAAAAAATCTTGGCAGTATTATTGCTGAGGAAAGCATCATCGGGAAAAGTAAGGATAAAAAAATTAAAATTCCGATAAAAGGTATCAAGGAATTCCAGTTTATTTATGGCAAAAACAAGCCTGGGGTTGGGGCTGGTAATGGTGATGAAAAAAGAGGAGATAAATTTTCTGGTGATGGTCAGAATGGCTCAGGAAAAGGGAAGGCTGGCAATCAAGAAGGCGAAGAGGTGTATGAAACAGAAATAACTATCGAAGAAGTAATTAGATATCTTTTCGATGACTTAAATCTTCCTGATATCGATAAAAAGCAATTATCACAACTAGAAGAAAAAAGCTATAGAAAGCTTGGATATCAGCATAAAGGAATTCCTCCAAGGCTGGCTAAAAAACGATCAGTAATAGAGAAAATTAAGCGAAAGCAGGCATTCAAACGAGCAATGGATGAAGAAGCTAATAGTTCAAAAGACGAAGAAACTGATAGTAAAAATGATGAGGAAAAATATCAAAAAGAAATATTAGCAAATCACGGAACATCAGTTCATAATACACTAGACGAAAGGTTTCCATTTATAGAAGAAGATCTGAGATACTACAGAATAAAAGAGGAAAATAAAAGGGATTACAATGCGGTTGTGCTGTGTATAATGGATGTTTCTGGTTCTATGGATCAAACAAAAAAATACTTGGCCAGAAGCTTCTACTTTCTTCTTTACCAATTTTTACAGTTAAAATATACAAATGTAGATGTTGTATTTATTGCTCACACAACAACAGCAAAAGAAGTAAATGAAAAGGAATTTTTTCATAGGGGAGAATCGGGAGGTACCTACATTAGCAGTGGTTATGAAAAAGCCTTAGAGATAATTTCTGAACGATATAGTCCTACTAATTGGAATGTGTATGCCTTTCATTGTAGCGATGGAGATAATTGGACAGAAGACAACAAAAAAGCTATTGAGAGTGCAAAGAAGCTATGTGAGGTTTGCAACTTATTTGGATATGGCGAAATAGTACCAGGCTACTACAATATCGGAAGCACTATTAAAGCCGAGCTACAAAGTAAGATTAATAGCAAAAACTTTGCAGCAATAAACATAAATAAAAAAGATGATGTTCTCCCTGCATTGAAAAAGTTACTTGAGAAGGTAAGTGATAAAGAAGACTTAGTTCAGAAGGAGGTTTGACTCCATCTGAACTCTAGGTAGTAGACATCGGATAAAGATATGGTACAGGAGGGGGATAATTAATGGCAGACTTTGGCATGAAAGATTTGGAATACTGGAATGAGTCTATTGAAAAGTTGGCAAGTGGTTGTGGCCTTAATTACTATAATCAAGAATTTGAAATAATTAACTATGAAGATATGATAGGTTATGAATCTTATGTTGGTATGCCGTCGCACTACCCACATTGGAGTTATGGAAAATCCTATGAAAGAATAAAGACTTTGCACAAATACAATTTGACAGGTCTACCATATGAAATGGTTATTAACTCCAATCCTTGCATTGCATATCTTATGAAAGATAACTCACTTCTTATTCAAGTACTGACAATTGCTCATGTATATGCACATAATGATTTTTTCAAAAACAATAGGCTTTTTAAGTTAGGGACAAAGGCAGAATATACTGTTGAAATGTTTAAAAATCATGCAAACCGTATAAGAGACTATATTTCTGATCCTAGTATAGGCTACGAACGGGTAGAAAAAATATTAAACGCTGCACATGCGGTGAAGTTACAAACTGAACGGGTAGCTGAATTTCAAAATAGGTTGGAAGAGAAAGAAAAGCCAAAGTTTGCAATAACTGAAAATAAAAAAGAATTTCCCTATTTTGAAAGATATTCACTAAGCTCATCTGAAGGAGCTACAAAAGCTGAACAATACAAAATGGGCATTCTTGAAAAACCAGATGAAGACCTTCTAAAATTCATTTCAGAAAATGGACGTCTACAGGATTGGGAGAAAGATATATTGTCTATCGTCAGAGAGGAGGCACAATACTTCATTCCGCAAATTGAAACAAAAATTATGAATGAAGGTTGGGCTAGCTTTTGGCATTATAATCTATTGAACAAACTAGAGCTACCTCAAAATATGCATTTAGAATTTCTAAAAAAGCATAATGAGGTAATACGTCCTTTGAAGTCAAGTATTAATCCATATTATATAGGCTTTAAGATATTTGAGGACCTCAATAATAAATTCGGGCCTGAAAAAATCTTTGAGGTGAGACAAACTGAAAGGGATCAATCCTTTATCAGAAGGTATTTAACAGAGGAACTATGCAGTGAAATGAATCTCTTTGAATATGTAACCGCAGGTAATGATTTTATGGTATCGGAAGTTTCTGACGATGAGGGCTGGAAAATAATAAGGGACACTTTATGTAATACAGTAGGCATAGGAAGCATCCCAACAATTTTGGTAAGTGATTGGAATCAAAAGGATAACACACTTGTGCTTAAGCATGAATTTGATGGACGTGAGTTGGAGCTAAGCTACACCTATGAGACCCTAAAACATTTAGTAGATCTCTGGAACGGAAAAGTTTTATTATCTACGCAGCTTGAAGGAAAGCAAAAGAATATTTCTTGTGATGAGTCAAAAAGAATATCTTTGTATGGTTAATGGTTTAAAAGGAATATTCGTATAGGATTAATATTGCTTAAATAAATTATTTTTAGGTTTATTCTCTTATTTATCCATATTGTTAGCACTCTTGCTAATTGAGTGCTAAAAAACACTTGAAATTTTGTATTAATAGAGTTATATTATTAATATCGTAAAAATTACAAGTGGAGGCAAATGTTATGAAAAACGAAAGTGGTAGTATATCAATAAATACCGAGAATATTTTCCCGATAATTAAAAAATGGCTGTATTCTGAAAAGGATATATTTATAAGAGAGCTTGTATCAAATGCTAGTGATGCAGTAAGCAAACTTAAAAAACTCGAAACTATGGGCGAAGCAGAACTACCAGAGGACAACAAATATGAAATTAAAGTCATTGTAAACAAAAATGATAAAACTATAAAGGTTTTAGATAATGGCTTGGGAATGACTGAGGAAGAGGTTAAAAAGTATATTAACCAGATAGCTTTTTCAGGAGCAGTGGATTTCCTTGAGAAATATAAGGACAAGTCAGACGATGGTCAAATAATAGGCCATTTTGGACTGGGCTTCTATTCAGCATTTATGGTATCAGAGCGTGTGCAAATAGACACCTTATCCTATCAACCGGGTGCAACAGCTGTTAAATGGCAAAGTGATGGTGGCACAGAATTTGAAATGACAGATTCAGATAAAACTGAAAGGGGTACAACAATTACCTTGTACCTAACTGAGGATAGTCTTGAATTTACTGATGAATACAAAATGAGGGAGACCCTTGAAAAGTATTTTTCCTTCCTATCTATTGATCTCTATTTAGAGGATGCTGCAAAAGAACCTGAAAAAGAAGTTAAGGCAAAAACTGAGTCAGACAATTCAGAAAATAGTGAAGAAAAAACTGAACCAAAGCTCCCAGAGCCATTAAATGATACACAGCCACTGTGGCTCAAAAACCCAAAGGACTGTACTGAAGAAGAGTATAAACAGTTTTATACAAAGGTATTCCATGATTTTAATGAGCCACTTTTCTGGATTCATTTAAATATGGATTATCCGTTTAATTTGAAGGGTATATTATATTTCCCAAAACTAAAACATGAGTTTGAGACAATGGAAGGTCAGATCAAGCTGTATTACAATCAGGTTTTCGTTGCTGACAATATAAAAGAGGTAATACCTGAATTCCTTATGCTACTAAAAGGAGTACTAGACTGCCCTGATTTGCCATTAAATGTTTCAAGAAGCTTCCTGCAGAACGATGGATATGTTAACAAGATTTCTTCTCATATTACAAAGAAAGTGGCAGACAAGCTAACTTCATTATTTGAGAATGAGCGTGAAAGCTATAATAAATATTGGGATGATATAAATCCATTTGTTAAGTATGGCTGTATCAGAGAAGAAAAATTCTTTGATAGAGTGAAAGATGCTATAATCTATAAATCAATAAATGGTGGCTATACAACACTAAAGGAATACCTTGAAAGCAACAAGGAAAAGCATGAGAATAAGGTGTTCTATGTTTCAAATGAAAATCAGCAGGCACAGTATATCAAGCTATTTAATGAAAATGGCATGGAGGCAGTTATTCTCTCCAATATGATTGATAATCACTTTATGCAGCTACTAGAGAGCAAAAATACAGGGGTTCAGTTTAATAGAATTGATGCAGATATCTCTGATAGCATGAAAAAGGCTGATACTGGAGTTGCTGAGGCCGATGTAACTTATCTAGAAAAGCTGTTTAAAGAAACAATTAATGATGAAAAACTTAAGGTTCAGGTGGAAGCGCTAAAGAATGAAACTGTTCCAGCAATGATACTTTTGTCTGAGCAATCAAGAAGAATGCAAGAAATGAGCAAAATGTTTGGTGGTGGTCAAGATATGAGCCACATGTTCCCAAAGGAGCAGACACTTGTACTAAATTCATCAAACAGACTTGTTAAAGCAGTGATGGATTTAAAAGACATTGAAGCAAAGAAAGACGATGTAAGGCTTATAAGTGAGCACATCTATGATTTGGCAATGATGAGCCATCAGCCACTTGAGCCTGATGCAATGTCCAAATTCATCGAAAGAAGTAATGAGATATTGATGAAGCTTGTGTAAATATAGCTAAATTAAAAGAGGCAACGACAGAATTTATCTCTGTTGTTGCCTTTTTAAGTAACAAATTATTTTTTGCAGTTTAGCAAGTATAAGTTCAACTAAAACTTCTGCCAGCGCCATGGCTTGCACAAGTCTAGTTTCCTTTATCTGTATCAGTCTCTCTGATTTCTACACGTCTTATTTTGCCACTAATGGTTTTAGGTAGCTCAGTAACAAACTCAATTATTCTTGGGTACTTATATGGTGCGGTTACCTTCTTAACATGCTCTTGAAGCTCTTTCACAAGTTCATTACTAGCAGTATAAGTCTTTGCAAGAACAACAGTAGCTTTTACAATCTGGCCTCTAACTTCATCAGGAACAGCTGTGATTGCACATTCTAGAACGGCAGGATGCTCAACTAATGCACTTTCAACCTCAAAAGGTCCTATTCTGTAGCCTGAGCTTTTGATTACGTCATCAGCTCTGCCTACAAACCAGAAATAGCCTTCCTCATCACGCCAAGCCATATCACCTGTATAATAGACGTTATCATGCCATACTTTATTAGTTAATGCAGTATCTCTATAATATCCGCCAAACATACCAGCGGGTTTTCTCTTGTCAGTACGAATTACTATTTGACCTTCTTCACCAATCTGACAAGAGTTCCCAGCATCGTCTAAAAGGTCAATGTCATAACCAGGAGAAGGCTTACCCATAGAACCTGGCTTTGCTTCAGTCCACTTAGTTATGGACAGAACAACAGTTAATTCTGTTTGCCCAAAAGCTTCTTTAAGCTTTATACCAGTAGCATTATAAAACTGAGTGAATACTTCTGGATTTAGGGGTTCACCTGCAACAACACAGTATGTTAGGCTGCTTAAGTCAAACTTTGTAAGATCCTCTTTAATAAAAAATCTATAAATTGTAGGTGGAGCGCAAAAAGTGGTCACTTTATGTTTTGAAATAACTTGGAGCATTTCCTTAGGTACAAATTTGTCATAATCATAAACAAAAACAGCACTACCAGCTAGCCACTGACCGTATATTTTGCCCCAAACAGCCTTTGCCCAGCCAGTATCAGCGACAGTAAGATGTAGACCACCCTCAGTAACGTTCTGCCAATACTTAGCGGTATATATATGGCCTAAAGGATATACATAATCATGCTGCACCATCTTTGGCATGCCTGTTGTTCCTGAAGTAAAATATAACAATGAAATATCATCATTTTGTGAGGCTTGATCCCCCTCTGGTCTATCAAATTCATTTGAAGCCTCATCGACAGATTTAGTAAAATCTATCCATCCATCCTTACTTTCACAGATTAATGCTTTGTAAATAAGAGATGGAGACTTGCTTTGAGCTTCTTCTACATGCTTTATTACTTCAGGGTCTGGAACACATACAATCATTTTTATGTCAGCAGCATTAGCTCTATAAACAAAATCCTTTGAAGTTAAAAGGTGTGTAGCGGGTATTGTTATAGCACCAAGCTTGTGTAGTGCCAAGATACAGAACCAGAATTCATACCTTCTCTTCAAGACTAACATTACAGGGTCGCCCCTCTTTATACCAATTGATTTAAAGAAATTAGCAGTTTTATCACTATATTCTTTCAACTGTGCAAATGTAAATGTAGCCTCTGCTCCAGATTCATCACACCATACGATCGCCACTTTATCTGGCTGGTTTTTTGCATATTCGTCAACTACGTCATATGCAAAATTAAAATTCTCAGGAATATTCACATGGTAGTTTTCAGTAATATCTTCATATGAAGAGAAATCTACCTGAGATAGATATTTGTTCAACATTTTCTTTTCCCCCTACGCTACTTAAGAATAATTGCTAGAAATTTGGCTTCCTTACCATTTAAAGCTTTCATACCATGATTCGCAGAAGAGTCAAAGTAAACCGAATCTCCTTCTTCCATAATAAGTTCATGTCCATTTATGATTATTTTAAGAGTTCCTTGAATTATGTAATTAAACTCTTGACCTTTGTGAGAATTGAAGTGAACTGGAGAATTATCAGTATCAGCAGGTACTGTAACTATAAAGGGTTCAGCGTTCTTACCAATAAAATTATTAGCTAGATTAAGATATTTATACTGCTCTCTTCTTTCGACACTAGCACCTTTGCCGCTTCTTACCAATTGATAAGTGTGAAGCTTTGGTGCATCCCCAGTGAGAATAGCTGCAAGTTCAACATTAAACCTATTTGCTATTTGATAAAGAAAACTAACTGGTATATCCGTGTTGCCACTTTCGTATGCGAGATAAGTTTCTTCTGGAATTTGAAGCTCAACTGCGAGAGCTTGAATTGATATCTCTGATATTTCTCTCAAATCCTTAATTCTTGTCGCAATCAGCTTTATTTGTTCAGACATATAATCACCTTCCTATATTTAATATGATTTAGCATACAAATGCCTTTTAACTAATAATAACACAAAAATAATCTCTAAAATATCATGTTTTAAGAGGCTGTATTAAAATTAATACATTGTTTTTAACATATAATAGCATATTTGAATTAGTAGTGTAAAGCTTGTAATAAACCTTTTTGCTTATATATTTTAACGTTTTCAACCTAATTTATTCTCATTTTTATACAATATTAGAATTTATAAAGAATTATTTTTTAATAATCCAAACCATTTAAAAACATTGCTTAAAAATACAAATTATTCGATAATTTTACAGTATTTATATAATAATATAGAAATTATAGAAATTATTGAAATTATGTGATAATATTTGAGTAATGTAATTAATAAGATTTGTTCAAAAGTGGGAGTATAGTTGGCTGTAATAAAATTATTACGCTGGGGGAGAGAAGCATGTCAATAAGTAAAAAAATCTTATGTATCGTTATAGGTTGTATTATAGTTGTGGGTGGTGGAGTGTCTGGACATATGTTGTTTGAACTTCCAATTTACCTCGTAGCAATAATATCAGCAATATTTATCATTGGGGTAGGAATATGGCTTACTTTTTCACTTACCGTACCTATTAAGTTACTTGTAAAGGTAGTTGAAAAAACTGCAAACTTTGATCTGTCACATGACAAGACATATAATAAAATGAAGGAAAGAAAAGATGAAATTGGTTTTCTTTCACAAAATTTATCGTCTATGAGAGGTTCATTAAGGGACATCTTGGGGTTAATGCAAGATACCTCAAAAAACCTTATTGATAATTCTCAAGAGGTTGGAAGAATGACGCAGGAATTAAAGGATAAAACGGATGATACCTTGACCACGACAGAGCAACTTTCGGCTTCAATGCAAGAATCAGCAGCAACCACACACCAAATAAATTTTAGTACCCAAGAAATAATGCAAAACGTTAATTTAATATCTCAAAAATCCGAAAAAGGGGCTTCCTCAGCCAACTTAATTAGTGAGCATGCAAGTGAAATAAAAGAGAGTGCAGTTAAATCAGCGCATAATGCTAATAATATATATATTAATGTTAAACAACAGCTTAAAATAGCTATTGAAAAAGCGGGAGCAGTGTCACAAATAGAATTTCTTGCTCAAGCAATACTACAAATTACAGAGCAAACAAATTTACTGTCACTAAATGCTGCAATTGAAGCTGCAAGAGCAGGAGAGGCTGGTAAGGGTTTTGCAGTTGTGGCAGACGAGATTCGAAAGCTGGCAGATCAATCTTCAAAAACTGCAGCAGACATAAAGAAAATAGTGCAGACAGTTAATGAATCAGTCGATGCTTTGACTGATAGTGCCGGAGTCCTTTTGGATTTCGTGGATAAGGATGTACTTACTGATTATCAAAAATTAATAGAAACTGGTGAACAATATTATTCTGATTCAGTTCAGTTCAGCACGATGATGAATGAATTTAATGACTCTTCAAAAGCAATGAGCCAATCTATAGGTAATATTGTAATTGCACTTGATCAGGTTTCAACAAGTGTTAATGATAGCGCAAATGGAGTAGAATCTATTACTATCAAAACAGCTGAAGTAGCAGAGAAAGTTGCAGAGGTAAGGAGTTCAACTCAGAATAACATGATTTCATCAAAGAAGTTAAAGGATCAAGTTTCAAAATTTACTTTATAATATTAACTTTAATGTATTCAATTATGTAATAACTATAATAAATATAACAACAAAAACCGCGTCACTACTTCGAATTATTATATTTAAAGTAGTGACGCGGTTTTTGCATAAGCTTTAAAATTGGAATCCTTACTCTGACTTTATTGCTTCAAGAGCACTCAGCTTCATTGCTCTTTTAGCTGGCGAATATCCAGATACAAGACCAATAAAAATAGCGAATGCTACTGCGAACAGTGCAAGCCATGGTGGAATAACAGATATTTTACTACTAGTTTGATCCATACCCCCCATACCCATTCTCATACCCATACCCATATTCATACCCATATTTTGACCTCCAGAGCCCAAAATATTAATGCCAACAGTATTTACAATAAATGACGCTATATAGCTTAATATAATACCGATTATTCCACCAAACAAACCAATCACACCAGATTCAAAAAGAAAGAGCTGCTTTATATTATTCATTTCACAGCCTAAAACCTTCATGACTCCAATTTCACGAGTTCTTTCGTATATTGACATTATCATGGTATTGGTTATACCAAGGGCTGAAATAAGCAGTGATAAAGCACCAAGGCCACCTAATACATACCTTAAGGTTTGGGATTGCTTTTGCATGGCTTTCCTATTATCACCAAGGCTGTTTGTTCCATAACCCATTTTATCAATCTGTTTTTGAACACTATCTACATCATCTAGATCTTCTACCATTACCATAAGACGTTCATAGCCATTATCTGTTGAGGAGGGCATGCCAAACATGCCTTGATTTTGACCTTGACTTTGTTGTGCTCTAGTAGATTCCTTAATTAGCTTCTGTAAATTTTTTATATCCATAAATATTGAGTAATCTCTATCATCATTACCATTACCATTTGATGGGATTAATATTCCAGCTGCTTTAACCTTGTAAAGCTTTGCAGGTTTTTTATTTGTATCATCACCACCAGTTCCTTGCTGCTGCTTCTCACCATAATTCATATCAAAGGTTAACTGCATTTTATCAGTCATTATTTTGACAGGAGATGTTTGAGACATAGTTCGATACGCATTTTTGGGATTATAAAAGTTCTGAGGTATATTGCCTCCAATCACAATAGAATCCGTATCACCTTCTTGCAATAATCGGCCTTCAGAAATTTTATAGTCAAATTTCTCCATAAACTTCGAATCTACACCATAAATTGAACAGAAGGTCAAATATTTACCACTTACAAGTTTTCCATAGGAATTCATAATTGGTGTAACAGCTGATATTCCGTTAATAGCTCTGATTTGTGCAACAGCTTTATCATCAAGTACGATTGGTTTTGTCTCGGTGCTAATCATCATTCCTTCAGCAGTGTTTTTATACCGTGTAACGTTAATAATATTTAGATTTCCCATCTGTTTAATCTGCTGGTCGAAACTTTCATTCATTCCCAACCCTAATGAAACCATAACAACTATAGCTGCTGTTCCTATTATAACGCCTAGAACAGTTAATATTGTTCTAGTTTTTCTGCGAAATAGGTTTTTTAACCCCATTAATACAAGATCAAATCTCCTCATCGAACATTAATTCCTTTCTTGCTTTAATTTTCTTACGAATGACAAGAATTACGATTAAAGCAACAACTGCAAGAACAACTCCACCAGCAATGAAAGCCCAAATAGGTATTTTTTTACCTTCTTGAACAGGAGGGATTTGACCAGCTCCTGGGAATTCTTTTTGAACAGGCATTTCCATGACGTTTAGAGCGATCTCTTTTCTTACTTCCTGGGTCTTTCCGCTTGCATCCTCATAAGTAAATAAAATGTTTCCAGTAATTGAGCCAGGAGCATCAGGAGTAATCATACCATCGAAGGTATCTGACTTACCTGGATCAAAATTACCAACAAAATAACTTGAGCCTTCTACCTTAAATTTACCTTCAAGCTTTACCATAAAGTTGTACAAAGTGGATTTTCCCATATTGAAGAAGCTCAAGTTTATAGGTATAGGAGACCCTACATATGCTTCAGTTGGAAAACTAACATCCCCAATAACTAGCCTTTGAGTTTGTTCTAATGGTATCCCAACTGAATCCTTGCTTGTATAGGGGGTACCTTTTTCATCTTCATATTCGTAGTTAACACTAATCAAATACTGCTTTGCTGGAGCATCAGGTTTAGATGAGAATACCACTTTTTTTGTTACTGTTGACTTAGGGGATATGCTATCAATATAGAAGGAATTAGAATCTACTGTTGAAAAGTTCCCATCATCTGAGGCAAGGGATACCTTGATGTTATTAATCGTTGATGAGCTACTAGTGTTCAAAATAGACAAATCAAGTGTGAATTGTTCTCCGGCTTTTAAAATTTTAGGATCAATGCTGTATTTATCAATTATTAATCTAGGCACTGATTTCCCAGATTTATTTTCGATATAAAGACCTACATACTGCATTATAGACTGTTTGGTTTTTGTTCCAGCAATATCCATATCATATTCTACATTAAGTGCTATAGGATAATTTTTAGTTACTGCTTCATCAGATACAAACAGCTGAAACTGAACATTTTTGGTTTCACCCTTTTTTAGTGATGGGAGAAGAATTGTATTTTGTGTTCTAGGAATTATTTCTTTATCAGATGTTATGCTTACCTTAACATTCTGAGTATCAGCTGTACCAGTATTGCTTACATCAAAGGAAATTTGAGCATTTTCTCCAGGCTGAAGCGGACTATTAGGGGAGACTATGTTTTTTATCTCAATATTTGACATGCTGTTTGAATCCTGAACATTATAGAAAAACTCAATCTCATCAGAAAAAGTTGAGCCTGTGGAATCTTTGTAATCAAGCTTTATTTTTAAACTATTTGCCCCAATTTCTATTTTTTGAGATGCAGCAAGGTCAAAAGTAAAGGTTGATGTGGCTCCACCAAGAATGATTCCAGCTGTTTGCTTGCTAGAACTTCCTATGATACTTGCACCATCATTCTTTAGACCGAGTAATGTGATATTAACAGTTCTTGCTGATACTGTTCCCTCATTTTGAAGATCAATTTTAAGCTTGAACTTTTCTCCGGCACTAACTGGAGAGGGATTTGTAGAAATGGTTTTTAATACGAGTTTTGGAAGTTTAGTGCCCTCTTCTACTTTAAGATAACCTGTTTCACTTGAACTAAAATAATCACTTGAATAGTTATAACATTGTATATTAAATTTTATAGGATATTTTTTTATTTGTGCACTAGATGAAATCGTAAACTCAAATTTCACTTCTTTTGCTTCATTTGGTTGCATGGTTTCCAAAGTTTGAGACACATTCATTGACTCTATTTCAAAGGGTGTAGATTCATCAAATACTGGTGAGATAACTATGTTTCTGGCTGCATATAAACTATTGTTTTTTATCGGTAAGGTATATGTTACCTTTGCTCCCACTTCTCCAGAAGGAATAGTAGAATTATTTGATATAACTATCTTTGGGGCATATTTTGTAGTATTAACCTCAGGAGTTTGCTCTATTTCCTTTGGTTTAGCTTCAGCAATAGTAATGGAATCCTCCTTCTGAAGATGATTTCCATCCTTAGTATACTTTATTGTAACCAGAAGCTTGTTTGAACCTCCTTCATATTTAAAGGTATTTTTATTTGATTGCTGCGCACTTCCAGCATCTATTTTATCAATATGTATTGAAGATCCTGATTTTAAAGAAAATGCTGAGTTTCCATCAACAATGATATTTACATCTTCAATGCTTTGATTAGAGAGATTTTTAACTTCAAATTGCATTAAAAATTCACTTCCAGAATTAATAGTTGTCAAAGATGTATTATCTGAATTATATACATCATATGTAACTAACTTTAAATCTTCAACTGTATCAACAGCATTGACAACAAAAGGTACAGAAAAAAGCTGGGAAAAAATAATTACACAACCTAGTATTAAGGGAAGAATTTTTTTTGTTTTACGATTTCTCATAAGTTTGACCTCCATAAGCCGTAAATGGCTTTATTTTATATTCAATATAGTTTCTTGAGCAAGGTTTGTCTCAATACTTTCAATATTACCATCCAAAATATGTACAACCTTATTTGCATATCTGGCAATATTAATATCATGAGTAACAATAATTAGGGTCTGATTATTCTTTTTTGCTTTGCTGATTATTAGATTCATTACTTCACTTGTTGTTTTAGAATCCAAATTACCAGTTGGCTCATCAGCAAAAATTATTTCTGGATCCCCCACAAATGCCCTTGCGATACCTACTCTTTGCTGTTGCCCTCCACTCATTTGTGAAGGCTTTCTATTACTATGAGAAGTGAGGCCAACAGAGTTTAGCATGTGCTTTGATTTTTTGTCTCTAATAGACCTTGGAATCCCTTTAAAAGCTAATGGCAGACCTACATTTTCTAATGCAGTCAGACTAGGCAACAAATTATAAGATTGAAAAACAAACCCAATATATTTCTGACGATATAGTACAAGCTTTTTTTCGTCCAAGCGCTCTATGTGTATATTTTTGATTATTATTTCACCCTTTGTCGGCTTTTCTAAACCGGCCATAAGGTTCAAAAGAGTAGATTTGCCCGAACCTGAGGTTCCAAGAAGACAACAGATTTCACCTTTTCCAATAGTAAGATCTATTTTTTCTAGTGCAACCACCTTCTCGTTGCCTACTCTATAAATCTTTCTTATTCCTCGCATGTCAATAATGTTTTCCAATAAGTCATTCCTCCTTTAAGTTATTTAAATAAATAAATGCTAATATTTTTATAAAAAATTACCAACTTATATATAAGTATACATTTATTTTAAAGAATTGTCGGCAGAAAATGTTTTTTAAATAAAAATATTTTAACAAAAGTTGGAAGATATTTAACTAAGATTTAAATAAAAGACAAAATATTACTGCGAATAGCTGACTTTCATGTAAATATATAGTACAATATAGAAAAGCTTTCAATATTATGTATTATTAACTAAGAGAAAAGTAGGTAAATGATATGAAGCAAAATTATGTGAAAGTTAGTGAAGATATTATAGGAAATTTTTTAGGTGATGATGTATATACTATCGGAGGAAACATGATTGTTCCAGTAGATACATTAATTACCGAATACATACTTAAAAAGTTGCAAGAGTTTAGAATTGATAAGGTGTTTACTTATAGAACCAATGCTGTTCGTGGGGATGATTATTTAAGCAATGAGACTATTAGTGATGCTCAAAAAAAATATATTGAAGATGTTAGCATAGCCAAAATAATGATTCAGGACTTGGCTTCCGGGAAAGAATTGGATTTTGGTAAGGCAGAAGATGTTTCAGAACATATCTATAGTAAAATAAATGATTTAGGTTCCCTTATGGATTGCGTTAATTCTGTTAGAATTGCAGATGAATATACGTACTCACATCTAATAAATGTATCTGTTTATGCCATGCTTATAGCAAAATGGATGGGTTTAAGTAAAAAACAAATAAAAGACGTTGTAATGTCAGGACTTCTTCATGATGTGGGTAAATCACAGGTTCCACCTGAAATTTTAAATAAAAAAGGACCATTGACTGAAAATGAATTTGATATAATGAAAAGACATACCGTATATGGTTACGAGATAATAAAAAATAATGATGATATCAATATGGATGTCAAACGAGCTGTAATAATGCATCATGAAAAAGAAAATGGTACAGGTTATCCTTTTGGAATAAAAGGTAATCAGAAAAATTTATATTCAAAAATTCTTACGGTAGCTGATATTTTTGATGCCATAACCTCAGAACGCGTATATAGAGGGAGACAGACACCATTTATGGCCTTCAAGGAGCTGGAAAACGTTGGTTTTGATACAGTAGATCCTAAAGTTATGATGGTATTGTTTACCAATATGCCTAGCTATTATGTTGGTTCAAAAGTTAAAATGGAAAACGGAGAAATAGGAGAGGTTGTGTATGTGCCAAATCAATGCGCATATGCACCAGTCATAAAAGTAAATAACAATTTCTATGACTTCACATACGAGAAAGATGCGCTGATAAAAGAGTTCCTATAATTCTAAGTATCGTAGGTACCTAGCTTATAAAAGTATATCTATAAAGGTATTTACAGCTTTTGATAGAACAACATTTTTCATTTTGACAATACCTACCTCTCTCAAGGGTAGGTTTTCTTTGAGTTTAATTTCAAACAAATCTCCTTTCTTTATTAAATCTAATGCACTTTCCTTTAATACATATGCTATGCCAGTTCCTATTTTTGCAAATTCTACAAGAAGGTCAAGGCTCTCTAACTCGATTTCAGGTGAGCAAGCGAGACCATAACTACTAAAAAAGGCATCTATTGATTTTCTGGTTGAACTATCTGATTGAAGCAAGACGAGGGGGTACTCCATTAAATCTTTTAGTTCGATTTTTTTATTTTGAAGCACCGCAAATCTCTGTGAAGCAACAAAAATATCATTTACTGTTATAAATGGAACAGAGGTAAACATTTCTTGGTTTACCGGGAGAGTAGAAATAACTATGTCAACTAGGCCACTTTTTAAGACCTCTAACAGCCTAGGTGTTGTTCGATTGATCACTTTAATTGCTACCTTGGGATACATCTGACCAAATTGCTTGATATATGGCATTATGAAGTATTTGCATATGGAGTCACTAACACCTATCCGGATTTCTCCAGCACGAAGCCCTTCTATTTCCTGAAGCTTAACTTCTGCAGTCTTGAGAAAGTTAAAGGCTTGTGCAGCATAGCTGAAAAGTAACTCCCCCTCGGAGGTAAGCTGTACACTTCTGGACTTTCTGTAGAATAGTGTAACTCCTAGCTGTTTTTCAAGTCCCTTGATTGATTGACTCACAGCAGATTGAGTGATAAACAACTTTTTCGCAGCGATTGAAAAGTTTTTATTTTGTGCACAATAAAAAAATATTTTATACAACTCAAAGTTAATATCCATAAGAACTCCTAATACGATATATTAATAATATTAATTTTACTAATGTATTATATCATACTATAATTGTAAGTAAAGATAGTCAAATTTATAAGATATAAATAATATATCAATTACGCAGCGCAGTTTACTGTTAAACTAGATAGCCTTTCCATGTTCATTATATTAGAAGATTTATAGATACAAGATAGTAGATCAAAGTAAATGAAAGATATTTTTTAGGAGGAATACACATGAAAAGTACTGTTAAAAGACTGTTTGTAGAGAAGAAGCAACCCTATGCTGTCGAGGCTCAGGGACTGTTGTCCGATTTGAAAGAAACGTTGGGAATAACCGCGCTAAAGTCTATCAAAATTTTAAATAGATATGATATAGAAGGAATAAGTGATTCGGAATATAAGATGGCGAGAAATACTATATTTTCTGAGCCTCCAGTAGACTACGCCTATGACGAAGAATACAAGATTCAAGCTGGCTACAAGGCCTTTGCTGTTGAATATTTGCCGGGACAATATGACCAGAGAGCCGATTCGGCTGCTCAGTGTATTCAGCTATTAACTCAGGGCGAGAGACCTGAAATAAAGGCTGCTAAAGTACTTGTACTTGAAGGTAAAATAACTGATGAAGAATTTTCTACAATAAAAAAGTATTATATAAACCCAGTTGAAAGTCAGGAGGCAAAATTGGAAAAGCCCGACACCTTGAGGACTGAGGCTCCGCAGCCAGAGGATGTTGCTATAATAGAAGGCTTTACTGCTATGAACGATGAGTTGCTTTCAGAGCTATTAAAGAAGATGGGTTTTGCAATGTCTTTCGATGATATAGTATTCTGTCAAAGTTATTTTAAAACTACCGAAAAGCGTGACCCATCAGTTACGGAAATGAGAATGATTGATACTTACTGGTCAGATCATTGTAGACATACCACCTTTTTGACGTGTATTGATAGCGTGAAATTTGAGGATGGCAAATACACTGAAATAATCAAGAAAACCTTTAATGAATACATGACCACTAGAGAAGATATTTACAAGGGTCGTGATGACAAAGATGTATGCCTTATGGATGTAGCACTTCTTGCAATGAAAGCACTAAAAAAGCAGGGCAAGCTAGAAGATTTAGATCTTTCAGACGAGATTAACGCATGCAGCATAGTTGTAAATGCTGATGTAGATGGCAAAGACGAAGAATGGCTTGTAATGTTTAAGAATGAGACTCACAATCATCCAACTGAAATAGAGCCATTTGGTGGAGCTGCAACATGTCTTGGCGGTGCTATTAGGGACCCCTTGTCAGGTAGAGTGTATGTTTATCAGGCAATGAGAGTTACAGGAAGTGGTGACCCAAGAACAAAAATGGAAGACACTACGCCAGGAAAATTACCACAGAAGAAAATATCTACAGGGGCTGCCTCTGGTTATAGTTCATATGGAAATCAAATTGGCCTTGCAACAGGTCAGGTTACAGAGATCTACAACGAAGGCTATGTAGCAAAGAGAATGGAAATAGGTGCTGTAATTGGTGCTGCGCCTAGAAAAAATGTTGTTCGTATAGAGCCTAAGGCAGGAGACAAGATAATACTATTAGGTGGAAGAACAGGAAGAGATGGCTGTGGAGGAGCAACTGGTTCATCTAAGGCTCACACAGAGGAATCACTAGTTACTTGTGGTGCAGAGGTTCAAAAGGGTAATGCTCCTACAGAGAGAAAGATTCAACGCTTGTTCAGAAACCCTGATGCTAGCACCCTTATAAAGAGATGTAATGACTTCGGAGCAGGTGGAATATCTGTTGCAATAGGAGAACTGGCTGACGGGCTGGAAATAAACCTGGATGTAGTTCCTAAAAAATATGAGGGTCTTGATGGAACAGAGCTTGCCATATCAGAGTCACAAGAGCGTATGGCAGTTGTGGTAGAAACTAAGGACGTAGAGAAATTTATTGGCTTTGCAGCACAGGAAAATTTAGAAGCGATTGTAGTTGCTGAGGTTACAGAGGTTGCTAGATTAAAGATGACTTGGAGAGGCAAGCAAATAGTTGATCTCAGCCGTGAATTTCTAAATTCAAATGGAGCAAAACAGAGAATAGATATTGAAATAACTGCGCCAAAAGATGAAACCTACTTTGACAAATACAGTGATATTAAAGTTGATAATATTACAGAAAAATGGATTAATAATTTACAAAATTTAAATAGATGTAGTCAAAAGGGTCTTGTAGAGAGATTTGACTCAACAATCGGAGCAAATACAGTTTTAATGCCGTTCGGTGGAAAAACTCAGCTAACACCTTCAGAAGGAATGGCTGCAAAGCTACCTTTGATGAAGGGCGATACAACTACAGGAACGCTTATGTCCTATGGTTATAACCCTGATATATCCACCTGGAGCCCTTTCCATGGAGCTGTTTTTGCAGTGGTTGAGTCGATTGCGAAGATCGCAGCAATGGGTGGAGACTATAGCAAGGCAAGACTTACTCTTCAAGAATATTTTGAGAAACCAGGCAAGGATGCAAAACGTTGGGGTAAACCACTTAGTGCATTACTTGGAGCATATTATGCCCAAATGAAGCTGGGAACTGCTGCTATTGGTGGTAAGGACAGTATGTCAGGAAGCTTTATGGAACTTGATGTTCCACCAACACTGGTATCTTTTGCAGTGGACACAGTTAATGTAAACAATGTTATTTCAAATGAGTTTAAGGCCGTTGGTAGCAAGGTTGTAATGCTGACAGTTGGTTTGGACGAAAGTAGCCTGCCTGATTTTGAACAGCTAGACAAGGTATATAGCATTATTCACAAGATGTCTAATGAAAAAGCAATATTATCTGCAAGCTCAATTAAGGCTGGTGGTATAGCTGAAATTATTAGTAAAATGGCTTTTGGTAACATGATTGGTTTTGATTTTGAAAAAGGTATAAACAACGGAATGCTATTTAAACCCTTTTATGGCTCAATAATATTGGAGTTACCAGAAAGCCTAGATGTTTCAAAGGTTTTTGACGGCTTAGAGTACACAGTGCTTGGAAGTACTATATCTAGCGCTGAGATAAACATAAACGGTACAACAATTGCTTTGGATATGCTTGCTAGCAAATGGCAGGAGCCACTTGAAAAGGTATTCCCAACAAAGGCAAAACAAATAAATGAAGAACCAATTGAATATATTTTTGAAGCAAAGTCAAAGGTTAAGCCAGCAGTAAAAGTTGCAAAACCAAGGATATTTATTCCGGTATTCCCAGGAACAAACTGCGAATATGATACCAAAAAAGTATTTGAAAATGCAGGTGCAATTGTAGAGACGTTAGTTATAAGGAATATGTCACATAACGACATAGATGAGTCAATTAAAGAAATGGAAAGACTGATAAACAATTCACAGATAGTTATGATTCCTGGTGGCTTCAGTGCAGGAGATGAACCAGAGGGCTCTGGCAAATTCATAGCAACAGCGTTTAGAAATCCTGTTGTTAGTGAAGCGGTAATGAAGCTGTTAAAACAAAGAGATGGTTTAGTTATGGGTATATGCAATGGTTTCCAAGCATTGATCAAGCTAGGCTTGTTGCCATTTGGGGAAATTAGAGATATAGATGAAAGCTGCCCAACTCTTACCTTCAATACAATCGGTCGTCATCAATCTTGTTTGGTAAATACTAAAATAACATCAAACTTGTCTCCTTGGCTTAGTAATGTCAAGGTTGGTGATGTACACACAATAGCAATATCACATGGAGAGGGGCGATTTACTTCTAATGAAGAAGTATTAAAGACTCTTGAAACTAATGGACAAATTGCGACTCAATATGTAGAATTAAGTGGCAGACCAACCTACAATATAAACTTCAACCCTAATGGCTCAGTGAATGCAATCGAGGGTATTACTAGTCCAGACGGAAGAGTATTTGGAAAGATGGGTCACTCAGAGAGAATAGGTTCGAATCTCTATAAAAATGTTCCAGGCCAAAAGGATCAGAAGTTGTTTGAAGCTGGAGTGGGGTATTTTGGGTAAAAGTTACAGTAAGTAAAAATCTTAGAGAAGAATTAAGTAAGCCGGCCTTTTGCCGGCTTACCTTATTTCTATTGTAATGTGAGGTATATATGAGAGTTATTAAAAAAGAAATGCCAAAACCTATTAAATTTATATTTACTGTTTTATTTGCGGCATATATACTTTTGCTTACGTACCTCACTTTTTTTAGCCAGTATTATGGAAGAGGAATAGGGCATCGAAGTATAAATATAATTCCACTTCGAACTATAATTGAATTTTTAACTTCAGGCTATAATATGAATAGCATTATTACAAATATATTGGGAAATATTATTGCATTTATGCCAATGGGATTTCTGTTATCTATAGTATTTAAAAAGCTTCACACATTTCTAAGAGTAGGTGCGGTCATATTGTTTACTTCAACATTAATTGAAGTTGCTCAGTATTTCGTAGGAGTGGGAGCAAGCGATATCGATGATATAATATTAAATGTGCTAGGTGGAGCAATAGGGTACTTGGTTTGTCCGATTATTTTTGAAGGCCTGGAAAGTTGATTAATTATCAATAATATGGCAAAACTAATGACAGTGCTGAGAAAAAATGTTATTATGGAAACAGAACTTTGATTCTTTCGGAGGTGGTCATCATGAAAATTTCGTTTTCTACACTCGGTTGTCCAGGTTGGAGTTGGGAGGATATGCTTTCAACAGCAAAGGATATTGGGTTTGATGGTATTGAAATAAGAGGTATTGGAAATGAGCTTTATGCGCCAAAAGTAAAGCAATTTACTGACGAAAATATTGAATTGACAAAGAAAAAACTAGATAAAATAGGTCTTGAAATCCCTTGCTTAACTTCGGCTTGTTATTTATTCGATAAAGCAAATATTGAAAAGCATTTGCAAGAAGGTATGGATTATATTGAACTTGCTGCTAAGCTTGGAACGCCATACGTCAGGGTTTTAGGTGACGCACAGCCACAACCTGGAAATGTAGATGTTGACTTTGTTATTGCAAATTTGAAAAAGTTGGCTGAAAAGGCTAAATCCCAAGGGATAAAGCTTTTAATCGAAACAAACGGAGTTTTTGCAGACTCCAAGGTTCTGAAATCTCTAATTGAAGCTGTAAATTCAGACAGTGTGGGTGTTCTATGGGACGTTCATCATCCGATTAGATTCTTTAATGAGTCAGTAGAGTATACTTTTGATAACTTAAAGGATTATATATGTTATCTCCATGTAAAGGATTCAGTGGTAATTGACGGAGTTGTGAAGTATAAGATGATGGGGTATGGAGATATTCCAATTAAAACTGTTATTAAGTTGTTGAAAGAAAATGACTATGAGGGATATATTTCACTTGAGTGGGTTAAGAGATGGTGTCTAGATCTTGAAGAGCCTGGAATTGTTTTTTCTCATTTTGCAGGATATATGAAAAGCATAATTTAATATGGATATGAGAAAGTTTTATTTAGAATGAATATGTAATAAATTTAAAAAGTGTCTATTCCACTAATGAACTGTACCCGAAATGTTAAGCAAATTATATTTAACATTTCGGATCCAGTCCATTAAAGGGAATGGCACTTTTTTAGGTTCCATAATAATGACATAGTAAAAAGCTAAACAGGTTAGAGTAATTATAAATCACATAGGAAATGAATGAAATATATGGCAATATGTGGTATTATTCTTTCAAATATTAGTTTTGCAGGAGTCAAGGATGAAACGTATTTATTTGTTCATTTTTATTATAATTATAATCGTATTTACTGGATGTGGAGATAAGGATACAGTCACTTTTAAACATGGAGAATCTCTTTATAAAAATTCATTAATTGAAATAGCGAAAGATATTAATACCATAGATATAGATATTAATTCAGGAAATCTCCAAATATATTGCTGGGATAAAAAAGAGATTAAATTTGAAGCTAAACATACTATTAGAGATAATAAAACAAATGAAGAATTACAAAAGCAGCTGAAGAAGTACTCAATAGTGTCAGAGGAGCAAGAAAATACATTTTTCTTTACCGTTGACTATAAAGGCAATGTAAAAGACATACAGAATATCTATACTGATGTAAAGTTAACAATTCCTAGACGAATAAGTAAAATAAGTATATCTCAGCAGCATGGTAGTATTATAATTGAAGATAAATTTGAAGGAGATATTTCTGCCGAATTAGATTCTGTAAACTCAGAAATTAAAGCTTTGAAAGGTAAATTGTCATTTAAATGTGAAACAGGTAACTTCAGACTAAATTCCGGTAAACTTTCTAATGAATCCTTCGTTGATATAAACTCGGGAAGTATATATTTAAAGACTGAATGCCAAGAACAATCAAAATATTCATTTCAAACGCAATCAGGTAATATAGAGTTAAACTTTCCAGTTAACTCAAATATCTTATTAAAAAGCTATGGAACGGTTCAAAATAATCAGTTTACTGGAGTTGAGGGGAACATAGTAATAGAAACTTCCACGAAAATGGGAGAAATATCTGTGAATGGGTATTGAAAAACTCATGTCGTGAAGTAATAGTGTAAAGGTTTATGACAAACAATAAAAATATATGCAAATTATGGTGAATTGTGTTAAAATAGAAGGTAAAATGGGGTTGATAATTTATGCCCATTATGGGAAGCTAAAAAGCTACAGATAAAAATGTTATAATCCCCTATATGATGTAGAAATTAATAATAGATAAAAGAAAGATAGATGGGGCAGGATTGCTTATGAATACACTACAAAAACAAAAATTATTAGATATGCAGTTGGGAAGAAAACCTAAATATTACCACAAGGGTAATATGCAGAATCTGGGAGTTGATGTAGAAAGAAAAAGATTCATTTTGGGTTTGAATGATATGAAAAATCATTGGGGGATTAAAGATATAGGACAAGCCTTTTCTCATATGATGAAGACAAAGAGTAAAAACTTTGATTTGATTAAGGAGTCGCTTTTCCCAGAATCATACGAGAAACTTAATCAAGGAATTATGTTACAATATTTGCCGGATAATCTTGAAAGAGAATTGTGCTGGAATGCAATTATATTTAATTGCTGTTTTGATAAAATAAATCTTTATTTAAAATTGAAAGATAACTATGAAAACTTATTGATTAATGGGGAATATAAAAAAGCAGAATGTATTCTTAACGAGATAGATAATAATTTAGGGGTATCTATTTGGGGATTAGATAATAGATTTATTTTAAGTGAATATAATGGGGGATTAGAGAGCAATAAAGAGTACTTAGCAAAAATAAATTCTTTAAATTGTGAATCTTGGATTTCATTATTGACAGATTTTTTTAGTTTCAAGGCTGAGCAGGGAGTTAATAATAGGCAATATATTCACAGAATAGAAAAAATATTAGACAACGCGTCAAAAGATATAAAACCGTTTTTTGAGGAAAAAATGTATGCGCTATATGAAATAAAATTAAATGAAATATATAACATGTTATATTACAATAGTGGAGCTTCAATAATTGATATGTATAACACATATATAAAGGCTTGTGTTAGAATAGCTGCTGATGATGTGAATGATACAATGAAAGAAGCTGTTAAAAAATCAATTTCTTTTTTGAATAATATAGAAGATATTGTTGTTGATAAATTAAAAATGTTTGATAATTTGTTTGAAAAAATTGACTTTAAATATT
>Ga0209511_1000254_pt1 | contig 58105 bp, 44 predicted proteins | sample SSSSmetaG_FD_184141 | JGI IMG/M metagenome (GOLD analysis project Ga0209511, IMG submission 184141) | Glacier valley bacterial and archeal communities from Borup Fiord, Nunavut, Canada, to study Microbial Dark Matter (Phase II) - ​SSSS... | ecosystem: Environmental > Aquatic > Freshwater > Ice >... | reverse complement strand
CAAACTTATTTAAAAATCCTAAACAGCCTACATCGTGGTTTATACCAAAGGTAGTTAAGGACGTTTTGCAAAATAGCCAAAACAAAATACTTGGAAGTACAGTAGATATAAGAGGAGAGAGTGCAAGTGCATCTAATAATTGGCTGAATAATTATGGACTATTGGATTTCTTAAATAAGAATCCCATTAGCTTCCCATTATCGCCCGACAAAAACAACATACATGCTTTGCAAAGACAACCATTAAGAATAGGATACAAGAGTCTGCAAGATATTCAGACTATAGGAAATTATTCCAATGGAACAGTGCAGATAATACCATACTATTATGTACTAAATCTTAGTAAAGGAACTACAACTGCAGTAGATGTATATATGAATGTTGATGGTAGTTATAAACCTATTAATTTATTTGGTGCAGCCAATATTGTGTATAATAACAAGACTACTTTAGATTGGGATAACGAGAAGCAAAGAAGAAATTATACATCTGATGAGAAAGCGAGAACAGAAGAAATCGCGGATGCTTTTAAGACAGAAGATGCTGCTGGAAACATGGTAAGCCTGCAAATACCAATAGGTAGCAACTACAACTATGGAAATAATCAATTAATGCAGCTAACAGGAAGAAATAGAAGCTTTATAGGAACGTCAATAACAAATGGCAAAATAAATGCCAACCCAGGGAATGTATTTTATGATTTGCTATATGGGCTTCAGGCACAACGATGGCATTTTACTTGCGGTCTTCCTTCATCAGCAGTATTTGTTGAACGAGGCAAAACACTCAATCAGGCTAATATAAATGCTATGAGAAGCAATACTAAAGTAGTACTGATGGGCTTAGACATAAAGGTATTTGGGGATACATATGTACTACAATATACTGATAATGGAGAAAATTCAGCTGTTAAGGTAGCTGGAAAGACATATAATCTTAGCAACATACCATACCCGATAGTAGAGGTAATATCCTCAAATAAATCATCAGCAGATGATTTGGAAGTTAGAGGCACTCACTAAAATAAAAATAAAGTTGCTAGGAGGTGAACTATGAGCTATGAAGGTTATACCATAGAAGATGACTATTTATACATAGACTTTAGTGAAACTAGGGAAAACAAAAAGCTGATAAACCGAGCAATAGAGGAAGCAAAGGAACAAAGAGAAAATATATCAAGGGCAATAGAAAGCCTGCAGGTACCAGACAGAGTTCTAAGAGGCTATGGAGACGAGCTTATACCTGTAAAAAACAGTATAAGCAAGGATATAGATCAGCTTCAAAGATTAAATTTACATATAGACTATGTAATGAGAAGATTTGAAGAAGTAGATAATGAGTGTGCAGCAAGATTCAGAGCAATAGGCTATGAGTTGCAAGAAACCTTAGGACTAGAAAGAGATAGTGGAATATTTGAAGCTTTTGCAGGTGGCTTAAAATCGGTAGTGCTTCAAGGGGTAAAGGCTTGGAGTGGGTTTAGTAAGTCAATAAAAAATCCAGCAGCGCAGCTAGAACAATATATAAAAAAATGGTTCAAAGATGATAGACAGAAAGCTGATAAGACAGCAATAATTACTAAGTCAGTGGACAGGCTCTTTATAAGCAATAAAAATGTACTAGAGGAAACCCAAGTGATGTATGATTATGTTAAAATGAAATGCCTTGCACCCAAATCCCCCCCTTCGACCCAAGAAATATCAAAGAAGGAGAATTCGAGTAATCTTCCTCCATGGGGCTATCTTGGACCACCACCATCATGGTGGACAACAAGTCCTCCAGCTAAGGGGGAGGGTAATCCTACTCCAGTTCCACTTTCTGCTTCATTTATTGACAATATATCATTTGCGCCAAAATATAACTATGATGGTACACCAATAACTTCTTCCAACAAGGATAGAAGCGAAGCTGCCTATGACTATTATTTTAATCACATCTTTCCTCAAGAAAAACTTGTTCTAGAGTCGCAGGGATGGTATGCCATTCCATTAACAATGTTTGATAGTTGGTTAAAAGAAACATATGGCTTAAACGGGTTAGAGCGATTCTGGAGTGGAGCGGAAAGTTTTGTTTTCGGTATGGGTGATGCTGCTGTCAGCGCATTTGATGGACTATGTTATGTGGTACAGCACCCCATAAAAACAGCGGAAGGTTTAGCATTCATGTATAAAGTTATGCATCCGTTAGAGTATCCACAGGAAAGTCAAATGTTTGCTCTATTAGTACAAGACGCAATTAAAAATTGTTGGAACGACTTCAGTGAAGGTGACTATAATAAAAAGTGCAGGATGATTGGTAGGGTGGTCGGGGAAGTTGTTCTAGCATTTGTTAGCGATAAAGGAGTAAGTAAGGCTACTGCTGTCCTAAAGGATACTAGGGTATTCACTAGCCTAATGAGTAAGGTAGGGAAAGGTACAATTAAAGCAGACGATGCTGTTACAGCATTAGGAAAAGCAGCAGAGGCACTAGCTAAGTTAAGCTTCAAACCAGGTTATATTGAACATCTTAAGACGCTGATAAGTTTTGACAGGAATGCATCTAAGGGAATAGTTGGCTGCCATAATATGGCTGAGTTCAAGAACTATTTCAGAAATGTTGAGGGATTAGTAGATGCAGACTTTATCGAAAAAGTAGTTCGGCATCCTAATTTTAATGGTATCTATGAAATTACTTATAAGGTTCCGCTAAAAGATGGGACTGGAGCAATCATTCCAGGTAAGTACAAGATATTCAAAAATCCTAAAACTGTGTATGACCCAAGCGTAATATCAGATGCAGATATGCTGAAGTGGGGAGAAGAAGCAATGAAAAATGGTATAATTAATAATACCGTAGATGGGTATGTTGTAACTGGAACTGCATCAAATGGCCTTAAATTTATGGGATACATTGATACTGCAGTTACAGATTTCACAGAAATTAAAAACTTCTTCCCAATAATTGATTAGGAGGGTAATATCAAATGAAAAAGTTGACAGAGAAAAATGAAATAAATAACCTAGTTCATTCATACTTTGTTCATATGCAAGGGCGTTATTTTATTGAAGCTTTGAAGTCATTTTCAAAGGCAGAAGGCTATGGTATGGAAGCTGTTTGTTGTACATTCCCAAAAGACTATGAAACTTGGGAAGAGGGGTATTTTGGAGAAACTGGAGTCATGTTTAGTCAGTCTTTTCCAGACGAGTCCATTGCTATAGTAACAAATGAAGAGTTTTATGGATATGTGAGCGATGCAGGAGATACTTTTGTGAATAAGTTCACAGAAAGAAAGGAAGAAATACTAGAATATCTAGTAGCTATAAAAAAAATACTCAATATTCTGTAGCAATTTAAAATTGCGGCGGTAAAATTAGTACTGGAAGTTGAAATGCCTGTTGCTGATGCAGCAGAAGCATTATCTATCCATTACAATTTATTATACCGTTGGGTAAGTGAATACGAAGAATATGGAGAGGGCGCTTTTCCTGGACATGGGACTGCGCTCTATTCATGTCAGTATGAAATAAAAAAGTTGATGCAGGAAAATTATTTTATAATACTAAGAGAATGCATTCTTCATTGGGATATATCTCTCAGCTCAATTTGAAGAATTATATGCATAAAATTTGCTTAGCTTTGTGTCTACAAAACCTTGACATCACCAGTTTGAAAAGGCACTTAAAGATAGCCTTATTTTAATTAAATACTTTTAGGGATAAAATTTTTCTAATATACAACATTACAACATATAACGTGTTATAATTATGGGAAAAAAGGAAAAGGATGGGCAAGCACTATGGAACTGCAAGATATTAAAATATTGGCCGAGAAAATCAGAGAAAATGTATCTAAAGTTATTGTTGATAAAGATCATATCATTGATTTGTCGTTGATTTGTGTTATTACAGGTGGACATATGTTGCTTGAGGATGTGCCTGGTACAGGTAAAACGGTTTTTGCAAGGGCGTTAGCAGCATCAATTGATTGTAACTTTCGTAGAATACAGTTTACACCAGATCTTCTTCCTTCAGATGTTACAGGAATCAATTTTTTTAATCAAAAAGAAAACAATTTCACATTTAGAGCTGGTCCAATTTTTTCAAATATCGTTCTGGCAGATGAGATAAACCGTGCAACTCCTCGTACTCAGTCAGCTATGCTAGAGTGTATGGAGGAGAGGCAAGTAACGATAGATGGCGATACCAAGCTGCTTTCAGCACCATTTCTAGTAATTGCGACACAGAACCCTGTAGAAATCCAAGGAACCTTTCCATTGCCAGAGGCTCAATTGGATAGATTTTTAATTAAAACCTCGATAGGGTATCCGGACACCAAAGCGGAGCTCAATATCTTAAAAAGATTTAAAGAACATAATCCTCTTTTAGAACTAAAGGCCGTTGTTTCAGGGCAGGACATAAACGAGGCATCAAAAATTTACTCTAGGGTAAAGGTATCTGATGATATTTTGGATTACATAACTAAGATTGTAGAAGCATCAAGAAAGCATATTGGCGCACACTTGGGAGTTAGCCCTAGAGGCTCTCTGGCTTTGCTAAAAGCTATACAGGTAAGTGCATTGCTCAAAGGACGGAGCTTTGTCACACCAGATGACGTTAAAGCTATGGCAGTGCCTGTATTGTCGCACAGAATTATTGCAAAAGGGCTCTCGGGTGAAAACGTAAATGCAGGCGAGAAAATTATAAATGATATTCTTGCGCATACTGCAGTTCCACTGGAATAACCCTTTACTAGGATAAGGCAACTAGGCTTATGTCTTCACCATTACTTGACACAAACCAAGTTTTCTTTAGGAGGAAATATGCTGTTTTTGCAAATTGCACTTACTCTGCCTTTGCTATTTATAATTGAGGTGGTTTTATATAAATATTTCATCCTAAGAGGAATGATATATAAAAGAACTTTATTAAAAAATACTGCATTTGAAGGCGAAAAAATATCTATGGTTGAGGATATCGAAAATAATAATTTTCTTCCCATACCATGGATGAAAGCAGAGTCAAGAATTAGCCCAAATCTGAGACTTGGTTATGTTGAAAATATGCAGGCAACTCAAGCTGGGTATCATAGAAGTGTTTTTTCTATAATGCCCTTTTACCGACTAAAACGGACACACGAGGTAACCTGTATGCAGCGTGGGGATTACAATGTGGGCAATGTTACAATTACCACTGGAGATATATTTGGATTTGTTTCGAAAATTATTACATATCAGAATGATACAAAGCTATTAGTTTATCCAAATCCGTTACCAGATGACAAAATGGTAGAATGCTTTCACTCGCTGCAGGGCGATGTGGTAGTTCGACGCTTTATAAATCCAGACCCTTTTCTCGTTTCAGGCGTTCGGCAATATCAGATTGGTGACCCCATGTCGTCTATAAACTGGAAAGCTACTGCTCGTACAAATTCACTGCAAGTATATAAGTACGATCACTCTGCAAACTCAAACATATTAATACTTTTTAATATTGATAGCGCTAGCAGGCAAGGTCCTTTTCCAAATGAAGAGGAGTGTAGTAAAATTGAATATGGTATTCACTTCTGTACTTCTGTTTTAGAAAAATTTATTAAGCAGGGCATTGCAATTGGCTTTTGCTCAAATGGACACTTTAGAGATGAGACGGATTTCGTGAATATACCAGCACGATGTAGCAAACCTCAACTGTATACTATTCTAGAAGCATTGGCAAAGCTTCAACTAAATAGGGTGCTTTCCTTCTATACAATGCTTAAAACCATACGAAATACTATTCCAAAGGATACTGATATTTTGATAGTGACACTCTATATTGATAAGGAAATTGAAGAGGAAATATTTGAACTGCGTCAACGTGGACATCAAGTAGAAAAATGGGTGATATTTGAAAGTGGGGTTACATAAGTGTTTGGAATTATTGTGATAACAACTGTGCTTGAATGGTTAATATTAATGCCTGCAAGCTTCACTGTTTTAAGATTTTTTTTGCCACCTAGTTTTGCATTGCTACTGTCTTGTCTATTATGTCTGATATCTATTTTAGCCTGTTGGCTATGTGAACTAAAGCTTAAAACATATGTGTATAGAATTATTTCAATTGCTGTATCTATTTTATTAGCATTAATTTGTGCACAAGTTAGCGTGGGTGCAGTTTTAATAGCTATTATTAGTTTGTTTATTTTTAGGAGAGTAAAATCAAATATACCTCTTGGTAAGGATATTGCTGCATATATACCTACTATTGCAATAACATTAAATATAGTCTTAGCACTAATAAATGTTTACACCACTGATCGTACTTTAGCAGGGTTTAGCAATGCTACCATATTTGTCTCAACGATAGCAGCTATTATTTCACTTATATTAACGCAGGTGGACAATTCCCGTACATTTGGTAAAAATGATATGGATATCAGTACTACTCAAAGAAATAATAACAGGATATTTGCAGGTATAGTGGTGGCTTTGTTGCTTGTTGTAAGTTCGATAGGACAGGTCTCAAATATATACAAATTGATTTTAAATGTTTTTGTTAGATTCTTAAAAATAGTTGCATATATTTTTGCACCAAGTACAACAAAAGTCAATCGATCAGCAGTGCAGATAAAGGATATATTCGGTATGGGGGAGGCTAAAGAACCATCAATCCTTGATATGATAATACATACCTTGATATCTGTACTTGCTGTAGTTGTAATTGTAGCGTCAGTTGTATACCTAAGTTATACTATTTTTAAAATCGTAAAAAATCTAATTATACGTATAATTAGTTGGCTAAAAAATGTAGAACAGGCAGATCTTCGTTTTTTTGAGAATGGGCATGTAGATGAAAAACAAAGCTTATTAAATAGAAATCTTAGTAATATGGCCCGAAAATTTCGCAACGTAGTTGAAGGCGTGTTTGATAGGGAAATTCCATATAATAAATTACCAAATGGCATAGCAAAGACACGTAGGCTCTTTAAACATTTTGAAACCACAGCACAGCAGGCAGGGGTACAAATCAGCAATTCTTCAACTGCTGAAGAAATATGCCAACAAGTATCAGGTAAAACACCTAAAACAAAGCAGTTTGATGACTTAGTGTCAAGGTGCTATGATGCTGCAAGGTATGGTGAAGTTGCACCGACACTTGAGGAACTTTTAGAGTTGGAGAACAAGCTACTAAGATAATTGGCCCATTCTCTGTTTGCATTTTATTATCTGTCCGTCAATTGTTATAACCCTGTTTTAGATTCAACCCAAAAAGGGAGTGCCGCTTACTACTTTAAAATAGTTTTGCGACAGTCCCTTTAATAATTTTATCAAATCACGTAAAACATATGTGGTTTTTTTACTTAATAATTAGGCAAGTAACTAATTTTGTGTGAGTACTCTTACTGTCTTGACACCTTCGATTGAGCGTATTTTATCTACAATGTCCTCTGTCAAGGCTCCTTCGATATCAATTACATTATATCCAATACTTTCTCTGTGACGAGTTAGCATGTCGGAAATGTTAATTTTGTTTGCAGCAAGAATTGTAGTCATCTGACCAATCATGTTAGGTATATTACAATGAACGGTTATAATTCTTGTTTTATCTGTTGGTAACATATCACAATCAGGGAAGTTTACAGAGTTTTTAATCATACCTGTTTCCAAGTAGTTTTTCATTTGAATAGCTGCCATAATAGCACAATTCTCCTCTGACTCAGGAGTAGAAGCTCCCAAATGTGGGATGGCGATAATCTCATCAACACCAAGAAGTTCATCTTCAGGGAAATCTGTTACATAGCAGGCAACAGTACCATCTTTTATAGCTTCTAGTAAGTCTGTGTTTGAAACTAGTCCACCTCTTGCTAGATTAATAATCCTTACACCTTTTTTCATAATATCAAATTTTTCTTTATTGATAGTATCTTTTGTTTCTTTAGTCAGAGGTACATGAATTGTTATGTAATCACACGTAGACAAAAGATGATCTAAGCTCCTGGCTCTAATTACTGAGCTTGATAAACCCCATGCTGCATTTACTGAGATGTAAGGGTCAAATCCCATTACTTCCATACCCAGTGAAAGAGCGTCATTTGCTACCATTACTCCAATTGCACCTAGTCCAATAACACCGATACTTTTATTTTTCAGCTCAGGTCCTTCAAACTGTGATTTGCCTTTTTCAACGAGTTTAGGGACTTCTTCGCCTTTACCCTTTAAGGACTGAGCCCAGTTGATACCTTGGAAAACCTTCCTAGAAGAGAGCAAAAGTGAAGCTATTACAAGCTCTTTAACTCCAGTTGAGTTAGCTCCAGGAGTATTAAAAACAACAATTCCTTTTTCAGAACATTTCTCAATAGGTATATTGTTTACTCCTGCTCCTGCTCTTGCAATGGCTTTAAGATTGTTTGGTAATTCCATTTCGAGCATATTGGCACTTCTAACAAGAACGGCATCAGGATTTGTTACATCTGAAGATATTTCATACTGTTCATTAGAAAGAAGATCAAGACCACAATTAGAAATTTTATTTAGCATCTGTACTTTATACATATTGTTAAGTTTCCTTTCTATCTATTATTTGTTTTCAAGTTCAAATTTCTTCATGAAATCAACCAGTTTTATTACTCCTTCAACAGGCATAGCATTATAGATACTAGCTCTCATTCCACCAATCAAACGATGTCCACGAAGAGTGCTAAGTCCTGCCTTTTCAGACTCTTTTATGAACTTCTCATTCAACTCGTCTGTAGGAGCTGCAAAAGGAATATTCATGATAGATCTATCTTTTTTATTTACGTTATTTTTAAACATATTCGATTCATCGAGGAAATTGTATAGGATAGCTGCCTTTTCATTGTTAATTTTCTCAATAGTTTTTACTCCGCCCATCGCATCAATCCACTCGAATACAAGTCCTGCAACGTAAATGCTGTAGCAAGGTGGCGTATTGTAAAGTGATTTCTCCTTAGAATGAGTTTCATATCTCATCATTGTAGGAATATTTTCAATATGTTTTCCTAATAAATCGTTTTTAACAATTACGATTGTAAGTCCTGCAGGTCCAAGATTTTTCTGCGCTCCAGCATAAATAAGACCAAATTTATTCACATCTATTTGGGTAGACATTATCTCACTTGACATATCTGCAACAAGTGGTATATTGCCAGTCTCAGGATAATCTACAAAGCGTGTGCCTTCCAAGGTATTATTGCTAGTTATATGAACATAATCAACATCTTCTGATATTTTGAAGTTCTCAGGTATATAGGAGAAGTTTTTATCCTCTGAAGATGCGATTATATTTGCAGAACCGAATAGTTTTGCTTCGGAAATTGCTTTTTTAGACCAATTACCCGTATTTATGAAATCTGCCTTTTTAAACTTGCTAAAAAGATTCATTGGAACCATTGCAAACTGAGTTGATGCTCCACCCTGTAAAAATAGTACTGAATAGGAGTCATCAATATTCATTAGCTTACGAAGAAGACTTTCTGCATTTTCAATGATGGAGGTATAGGTTTTAGATCTGTGGCTCATCTCCATCACAGACATCCCTGTACCTTTGTAATTAAGCATCTCTTCGGCAGACTTAGTTAAAACTGATTCCGGTAGCATAGAAGGACCGGCTGAAAAATTAAAAACTCTGTTCATAAAAACTCTCCTTTATATTTTAAATTTTTGGATAAATAAATAGGCCAAATCCGTATGATTTGACCTCTGAAAATGCACAATAAAAACTATATTGAAACAATAAGTTTATGCATACTCTGTCCTTTTGCCTGAGAGATTAACGGGAATACCCGTATTGCCCCTTCGGCGCCATAAAAATGGTCTCTCCAGAGGTCCGTCCTGATAAAGTCTTTTATACCTGAGAGTGCTACTCCTTCGGTGCCCTTTTGCGTGCAAAAGAAACTCTCCTCCATCAATCATCCGACACTATTTAGTTAAATATAAGTATAATTATAATTCTATTGGTAAATAGAGTCAAGAAAAAAATAATGTGTATTCAAATGTTTTGTATAAAATTCTTTGTCTAAAGTTAGAGCGAAAAGTTTATCAATGACATTCTTTTATTGACAGTAAAGGATGAATAATGTATAGTGGTTTTATATAGAACCACTATATAATGGAGGCGTCAAATGGATGTAATAGAAGCATTAATACAAGCTGGTTTTACTAAACATGAATCAATGCTCTATGTTACACTATGTAGAGAAGGGGAATTAACGGGCTATGAGGCTTCTAAAATAACCGGGATCCCTAGATCTAATGCATATCTCGGTTTAGCGGGACTTTCGGATAAGGGTGGAGCTTATAAAATAGATGGAGAAACAGCAAAATATGCTGCTGTAGATACAGTCGAACTTGCACAAAATCTCAAGAGAAAGTTTTCTCAAGTAATGAAAGTAATTGAGGAAGAAATCCCCCAAGTTAATAAATCAAAATATAACTTTGCTACAATTAATGGGAACGTGCAGATTTTAAATAAAATGAAGAATTTAATCAACCAAGCACAGCACAGAGTGTATATTTCAATTTCAAAAGAGCAGCTTGAGTATGTAATTGATGAACTTAGATGTGCAAAAGAACGTGGTCTCAAGGTTGTAATAATTACCTCAGATAATGTTCAATATGAAGGTATGATTTGCTATCTGGCTCAAAAACAGTATGGTAGTGTAAGACTTATCACAGACTCTTCAAATGTTCTGACAGGGCAGCTAAATGACGCAAATCCAACCAGCCTTTTTTCAATGAACCCTAATTTGGTTGATTTGATAAAAGATTCCTTGACTAATGAGATAAAACTTATTAATTTAGAAAATAATAAATTATAAATTGCGGAGGTACTAACATGACAGAATACTATTCAACAAAAACAAATTTTTACGGAAATTCAGACCCAGAAAAGCTTATAAAGGAATTTGGAAGCCCTTTATATGTTTATAATGAAAAAATATTAAGGCAGCGTTGCAGGGATATGAAAAACTTAGTTGATTATCCTCATTTCATACCCAATTATTCAATTAAGGCAAATTCAAATCTTCAAGTTATAAAAATTGTCAAGGAAGAAGGCCTACGGGCTGATGCCATGTCTGCTGGGGAAATACAGCTCCTATTACATGCTGGTTTTAAACCAGAAGAGCTATTTTTTGTACCAAACAATGTTTCTGAGGCAGAGCTAAGATATGCCGTTGACAATGGAGTTTTGGTTAGTGTGGATTCACTGTCACAGCTTGAAGTTTTGGGCAAAATCAATCCAGGTGGAAAGGTTGCTATTAGATTTAATCCTGGTGTTGGAGCAGGCCATCATGAAAAGGTTATAACTGCTGGAAAGAAAACAAAGTTTGGTGTGAATATTGATTGTGTAGAGCAAGTAAAAGAGATAGCTAAAAAATACAACTTAAGAATTTGTGGAATAAACCAACATATTGGTTCACTGTTTATGGAGGGTGATTCATATATAGAAGGAGTAAAATCCATATTGTCAGTAGCACAGCAGTTTGAAGATATTGACTTCGTAGATATGGGTGGAGGTTTTGGAATCCCTTATAAGAAGCAAGAGGGACAGGCAGAGCTAGACTTAGTAAGCTTTAAAGAGAAGCTTTCCCAGGTACTTGCACAGTGGACAGACAAATATGGCAAGAAGATATTATTCAAATCTGAGCCAGGTCGTTATATCGTAGCAGAATGTGGAATATTACTTGGAACGGTATTTGCTACAAAAAGCAATTATGGTAACAAGTATGCAGGTACAGATATTGGTTTCAATGTTTTGGCAAGACCAGTTATGTACGATTCACATCATGAAATAGAGGTTTATAGAGACGGAAAGCCTATGAATGAAGAGGCTACAGAGACGGTTACAGTAGTTGGCAACATCTGCGAAAGCGGAGATATTATTGCCAAGGATAGAGTTTTACCAGTAATCCTAGAGGGAGATCTTCTAGGGGTTATGGATGCGGGCGCTTATGGCTTTGCTATGAGTTCAAATTACAATATGAGATTGAAACCTGCGGAGGTAATGGTAAAGGAAAATGGTGATGTTGTTCTCATCAGACGTAGAGATACCTTTGAAGATTTAATTGCAAATTTTAATGTATAAATTTATTATGGCTGTTTCTTTGTACTATTTATCCATAAAGGGTCATGATGAACTGATAAAAGTTCTTCTATAAAGGAACCATTTTTCACTAATTGCCATAGTATATAATACTTGAGTAAGTTTTGACCGTAAACAAAGTCAAAGTTTAGGAGGCAATTATGAGCAGTTCTTTATTGGATAATTTGACCTGGAAAGACAATAGTAAAAAGATGTATAAACTCGTTATGGATGCTGTTCCTTCACTTTTTAAGTCGATGGTTAGACATGAAATCGAGGATTGGCTTATTAAGAACAAAGTACAAGTGGTTACTGAGGAATTATGTTTGAAAATGTTTAAAGAAAAAGCTCCTAAGGGTATGATAGATAAATTAAACCCCAAATTGGAAAGCCTAAAAACAAATGTTTAGAAGCCTTAAATAAGTCATTACTTGAAAAATTGCGTGGGGTATATATCCCGCGCAGCTTCTTTAGAACTAATAAACCCCTGCAGCAAGCTATATTCAAAAGTGTATAGCTTGCTGCAGGGGTTTTGGTTCATTTGAGTAGATGTGGTTAATGATCAATTTATCTTTATCTTTTCAATTACTTTAGAGAATTCAGGTAGCAATGCCCTTAACTTCTCCAAATCGTCATTACCTAGAACTGATATTTTTTCAAACAGTAAATTCTTAAGTTTTAGTCTGTTTTCATTAAAAAAAGCATGTGCCTTTTCAGTAACTTCTATCATTATTACTCGCCTATCATTAGGGTCATTATATCTATTAACATAACCTTCAGAAATAAGATTATCAATTATTGGTGTCATATTTGGTTTCGAAATTATCAAATCATTAGCGATTTTCGACACAGGACAAGGACCAGACATCATGAGATGAAAGATAACTTTCATATGTGAATGTGGAATAGGCATGCCTTTTGCCATCTGACTAGGATTAAATATTCTAGCAGATAAAAGGAATACTAATTCTAATAAATCACTAGAAATATCGTTTATGTCTTCTTTGGATAACATGTTCAAAACTCCTTTTCTGTTAATGGTTTGATAATATAAAATACTTTTAATTTTAAGACAAAATAATAAATATATACGTATATTTTAAGGGCGTTTACACTATTAATTAATTTAGGTTGAAATTACAAAATAAGAATACAGAAAATACTTTATTGTATTATTATAACCTGTTTACTTTAATTATACAATAATAATTATTATATAAACAAAATAATTATATATATAAAATTATTATTGACATATAATAGTTATGTATTTATAATTAGTTTAAATAATATTTTAATATCAAAATAGTATTAATATTGTAAATGTTTTTAAATTACAATATTTGCTTGACTGATTAAGAAAATCTGTTTACTTAGTTATGCAAGACTAGCACCAGGGGTCTATTACAGAGAGGAGTATTACATGGGGAAATTATTAAAACACTTGAAACCACATATAATTGCAATAATTAGTATAGTGGCATTTTTGCTTTTGCAAGCTATTTGCGATTTATCGCTTCCGGACTATATGTCCAATATCGTAAATGTGGGAATTCAACAGGGAGGTATTGAAAATGCTGTCCCAGAAGTTATAAGAAAAAGTGAGATGAACAAAATTACTTTTTTTATGAAGGAAGATGAAAAATCTCAGGTATTAAGTGGGTACACTTTATTGGAGAAAGATAAACTTTCACAAAGTGATTTAGATAAGTATTCAAAAAATTATCCGGAGATCAAAAATAATGATGTTTATACTCTGAATACTGAGGACGAAGAAACACTAGATAAGCTAAACATCACATTGGGTAAAGCAATGTTGATTGTTGGAACTATGGAAGGCACTATCGAGATGCCAAAAGCTTCAACAGATGACAGTAAAGAAGCACCCAAAGCTGAAAATGATATGTCAAAGATGTTGGCAAGTATTCCAGCAGGTACAGACCCCTTTATTGTTTTAGCAAAGTTACCTAAAGAACAATTACAGGGAATTCAGAAATCAATTGATGATCAGTTCTCTAAGATGCCTGACAGCATAATTACACAGGGTGCTGTTGTTTATGTAAAAGCTGAGTATAATGCACTCGGGAGAGATACTGGTAAGCTACAGAATAATTATATATTATATGCTGGGCTCCTCATGCTACTAATTGCACTTGTCAGCATGGCAGCGTCTGTAACTGTAGGTTTTGTTGCCGCTAGGGTGGCAGCTGGAATTGGAAGAAGCCTTAGAAAAGATGTATTTGAGAATGTAGTAGGTTTTTCAAATACAGAGTTTGATAAATTTTCTACATCTTCGCTTATTACACGAAGTACCAATGACATCCAACAGGTACAGATGTTAATGGTTATGCTGTTAAGGATAGTTTTCTATGCACCAATTTTGGGTATAGGCGGTGTAATAAAAGTAATAAACACAGATACTTCTATGTCTTGGGTTATAGGAGTAGCAGTACTGGCTATAATGTCTTTGGTACTAGTATTATTCGGTGTTGCAATGCCAAAATTCAAAATTATGCAGAAGCTTCTTGACAAACTCAATCTTGTAACACGTGAGTCCTTAACAGGAATGCTTGTTATCAGAGCTTTTGGTACAGAAAGAACGGAAGAAAAGAAGTTTGAAAAAGCAAATACAGATATCACTAGAAACAGTCTCTTTGTCAGCAGAGTTATGTCAATTATGATGCCTATGATGTTTCTTGTAATGAATGGTGTTACTCTATTAATAGTATGGGTGGGTGCTCACCAGATAGATCTCGGTAAAATGCAGGTAGGAAATATGATGGCATTCATGCAATATGCGATGCAGATCATTATGGCCTTTCTAATGATTTCTATGGTTTCAATTATTCTCCCACGTGCATCTGTTTCTATTTCACGTATATCAGAGGTAATAAACTCAAAGGGAACTATAAATGATCCAAAGAAAGCAAAGGAATTCTATAAAGGGCTAAAAGGAAATGTGGAGTTTAAAAATGTATCCTTTAGATATCCCGGTGCTGATGATGATGTACTCACAAATGTCAATTTCACTGCAAAAGCCGGTCAAACAACAGCCTTTATAGGCAGTACAGGAAGTGGAAAGTCTACCCTTATAAATCTGATTCCTAGATTCTATGATGTTACACAGGGTCAGATATTGGTAGACGGTACAGACATTAGAGAGGTTACACAACATGATTTGAGAGATAAAATCGGCTATGTTCCGCAAAAAGGTATTTTATTCTCAGGAACCATTGAGAGTAATTTAAAATATGGGTTTGAAGCAGCAACACAAGATGACTTAAAGAGTGCAGCTGAAATTGCACAAGCATTAGAATTTATTAACGAAAAAGAAGAAGGCTTCAAAACAGAAATATCACAGGGCGGAACTAATGTTTCTGGAGGTCAGAGACAGAGACTTTCAATTGCACGTGCACTTGTGAAAAAGCCTGAAATATTTATTTTTGATGATAGCTTCTCAGCACTAGATTTTAAAACTGATGCGACTCTTAGGAGAGCATTAAAGTTAAAAACTGCTGAGGCTACTGTACTGATTGTTGCTCAACGAATAAGTACAGTAATGTCGGCCGATCAAATCCTAGTACTGGATGAAGGTAGAGTTGTAGGTATGGGTACTCACAAGCAACTGATGGAAAACTGTGAGGTATACGGGCAGATCGCTTTATCTCAGTTGTCAAAGGAGGAATTATTAGCATGAGTAAAGAGACAGAACAAGTAAAACACCAACGTGGAAAAGATAAGAAAATGGGTGGACCTGCAGGTGCCGGCGGTCCGATGGGAATGAAAGCCGAAAAGGCAAAGGATTTCAAAGGTACAATGAAAAAATTAATTGCCTATTTGAAGCCATTTAAAGTATCATTTATTTTTGTTTTTATATTTGCAATAGGTAGTGCCGCATTTTCAATAGTAGGCCCTAAAATACTTGGTAACGCTGTCACTAGTCTATTTAAGGGTTTACTAAGCAAAGTAACTGGTGCAGAGAACGCAGGAATAGATTTCGGGCTTATAGGAAATACCATGCTTTTCCTATTGGCGCTATATGGTATAAGCACTCTGTTATCATTTGTTCAGGGCTTTATAATGTCAGGTGTTGCCCAGAAGGTATCGTTTAATTTAAGGAAAGAGATTTCAGAAAAAATTAACCGTTTGCCACTTAAATACTTTGACAAAATGACACACGGAGAAGTTTTATCAAGAGTAACAAATGACGTGGACACGGTCAGTCAAACGCTAAATCAGAGCTTATCTCAGACTATATCAGCATTTACGACACTTATTGGTGTATTTATAATGATGCTAACGATAAGCTGGCTGATGACGGTTGCATCTGTATTGATTGTGCCACTGTCTGTCATATTTATATCATTAATAGTAAAGAAGTCTCAGAAATACTTTAAATCACAGCAGGAATATTTGGGGCATATTAATGGTCAAGTTGAAGAAGTATATAGTGGACATAGTATAATGAAGGCCTTCAATGGTGAGAAAAGGGTTACTGAAGAGTTCGACAAGATAAATGATACACTATATAAATCTGCATGGAAATCACAGTTTCTATCAGGTATGATGATGCCTATAATGGGTTTTATAGGTAACATTGGATACGTTGTAGTTTCGATTCTTGGAGGTTGGCTAACTATAAAGAAAACAATTCAGGTTGGAGATATCATTGCATTCGTTCAGTATGTGCGTTCCTTCGGACAACCAATTGCTCAGGCAGCTCAGATAGCAAATGTTTTGCAGTCAACAGCAGCAGCGGCAGAAAGAGTATTTGCGTTCCTTGAAGAAGAAGAGGAATTAGAGGATATCGTAAATCCAGCTAGCACAGATAATATAAAGGGTGAAGTAGCATTTAGAAAGGTTCACTTTGGGTATAATCCGGAAAATATCATAATAAATGATTTTTCAGCAGATATAAAATCAGGTCAGAGAGTAGCCATTGTCGGCCCAACAGGAGCTGGAAAGACTACAATGGTAAAATTGTTAATGCGATTCTATGATCTAAATAGTGGTGACATCTTTATTGATGGAAACAATATTAGAGATTTTAAACGAATTGACTTGCGTGACATGTTTGGTATGGTACTTCAGGACACTTGGCTGTTTAACGGAACGATTATGGAGAATATTCGTTATGGAAGGCTTGATGCAACAGATGAAGAGGTTATTCTGGCGGCAAAAGCTGCACATGCTCACCACTTTATAAAAACGTTACCTGAAGCCTACAATATGGTATTAAATGAAGAAGCAAGCAATGTATCACAGGGACAAAAGCAGCTTTTGACAATAGCACGTGCTATATTGTCAGATCCTAAGATTCTTATTTTGGATGAAGCAACCAGTTCGGTAGATACACGTACAGAAGTACTCATTCAAAAGGCTATGGAAAACTTAATGCACAATAGAACAAGCTTCATCATCGCTCATAGACTATCTACAATTAGAGATGCTGACTTGATACTTGTAATGCAAGATGGCGATATTGCTGAGCAGGGTACTCATGAAGGCTTGTTGGCTGCAAATGGCTTCTATGCTTCACTATACAATAGCCAGTTTGAAACTAGTGAGGTTTCGTAGGTGGGATTTTATTCACTAGATTGTAAAGGACATAGTTGTAAAAAACTGTTATGCTAACTTAGTGTAATTTGATTGGTGTTGGCTAACCTAAAGAAGGACTCCAACTTAGAGCTGAAATCTAAGTTAGAGTCCTTCTTTAGGTTGATGGCTTGCCCACAAGCTAAATTTTCTTTATCTTTCTACATTCCAGGTAAAAACGCTTTTCCTCTGCTTCACCCATTGAGAAGGTTTTTCTAGGAAGAGCACCATCTAAAATAACAGTTTTAAATAAATCTGTTTTGTTCATTGAGGGTAAGAATATTCCGATATTACCAGGCTGTGATCCAAGCTTTGTAACGACTTCATCACCATGAATATAATCTATTTTCACCTCTGGATGAGTTTTAATATAGCTATCCAAAAATGCCTGAAGTGTTCCAACTTCTAAAGTGCTGATTGGATTATCAATGGTTATATTGCCTTCACCTGATGACGAAATGTAACTAAAAGTGTGCCCAGCACTTTTTGTCATACTGTTGCAGGCACATTCGTCTACACAGGTAGAGCTTTGATAAAAGGATGAAAATTCTTTTAGTAACTCAGCTTCATTTACATTAAATAGAACTCTGTGTATCGGTTCAAAAACAAGGCCGTCATCATGTACGTTTACAAGCTCAACTAATGCGTATCTGGCAGGGTGACCCTGTTGTTCGTCATCTGAAAGAGTAGCTTTTACATTTTCCCAATGTCCCTTTGCTGAGGCCAAGGAATGGTTACCATCTCCAACAGCAAAAAGGAGTATGTCATTATCACTGTTAATATTATATTTGTCGCAAAAAGTATCCTTTTGTGATAACTTTAAGAGGCTACTTGCGATAGCTGAAATATCATTTTCATCTGAAACTTTATAACCTTTGATATGTCCACCATTCATCATTAAATCAAAATCATATAATTTTTGCAGACTAGCTACTCTTTTGAAAAGCGGCTCAATCACTGTCTTGTCAGGATCATCAATTAAAACCATTATGTGAGGTAGCTCAATTGATGCGTTTTGACGAATTTTAATTCTAGGAGGAAGGCGATCAACAACAGTACCCTCAGTAGCACGAATCAATGTACAAGAGCCTTTTGTATAATTGTAACATTCCAAATCTAATGCTATCATTAAGCCCTTTCTAGACTCGGAGTGAGAAGTTTTCCTATCCACTAAAACAAAACAATTATCCAGTTCATTAATAACCTTATTGTCTATATATTTTTTCATATTTTCGTTTATATCACATATTCTTTTTGTACTGTCACCATCCTCCAAATATACCTCAGGGTATATTATGTTGAGAGTTGAAGGCTTTCCACTTGTGATATTCTCTACCTTTTTCCAATATTCCCGCTCTGAAGTGTATTGATCACAGGCTACGACTGCCCAGCTGCTAAGGTCGCCATTCAAATCTGGAAGCATGATTTTGGGAATATGTACACCCAAGTTAGATAAAACATTATTTGAATTACTCATAAAGTCACCTCATAAATTATATTTTAAATCATTAAAATGCTTTTGCCCCTTTGTAAATTTTACATTAATCCTCGTTCTTAGTCAATTTTCATTCTCTTCAAAATTATATTTTAAATTAATTGAATTATTTAATTAACTATAACAAATAATATACACATACACATTATCAGAAATGATGGAAAGTAAAAAAATAATGAATAGCGAAAGAAAATAGAAAGATTAGTGAGATGTTGGGGGGGATGTGATGCTAAAGAAGTATAGTGATGTGTTGGGGTTACCTGTTATTTCTGCAATAGATGGAATGAAAATAGGAACACTAAAAGATGTTGCTTTTTGCAAAGACAACAAAGGTATTCTTGGGTTTATATTAGAAAAGGGCATTCATGCAATAAAAGGAAATGTTATATTATTGCGTGATGTTTTAAGCCTTGGAAACGATGCGCTAATAATAGATAATCCCAATTGCCTTTTAGAATATAGAAAATTTAAAAAAACTTGTGAGTTGCAAGAAGATACTAAATTGCGTGGTTTAAAAATATACACACATTCAGGAGACGATATCGGGATAGTGCAGGATATACTTTTCGATTATAAGACTGGGAAGGTCGAGGGAGTACAGGTATCTGATGGATTAGTTCAGGATATATTAATGGGGAGGAATATACTTCCCTTCTTGGGCAAAGTTGAAATAGGCATTAACAATATCTTAGTAGAAAACGAAGCAGTTGAAGAGATGCTGAACACTGGTGGTGGACTAAGAAGCCGACTAGAGAATTAATATAAATAAGGAGGAGTAACTGTTATGATGAGAAATTTTTGCAGAGGATTGGTTATCGGAGGGCTAATTGGGGCATCAATTAGTGTCCTTACAAATCCAGAAATAGTAGACCCTCACATGAGGAAAAGAATGATTAAGTCAGGAAAAAAGATCATGCATAGGTCGAATAATGTATTTGGTGATATGATGCACATGTTTAGAGATTGAAAGAGAAGAAACTCAAAAGTTCAGGTGGAGTTTAAACTCCATCTGAACTAAGTTCTTACTTAATATTCAATTGTTCTTAAATGTATTACAAATTTTGAAAAACTTGGAGTATAATAATGAGTAATATAAAAAAAACAATATTTTACATAATATTAGTTTTTTTAATTATTGGATTAGCTATATTTATATATTTCTTTAATGACAAGATTTTCAAAATATTGTCTCCCTTTTTTATTGCAATTGTTATTGCATATATAATATATCCATTGGTGATTAAATTTGAGAGAAAAGGTTTAAAAAGGAATATTTCAATAATAATCATTTATGTTTTTATAGCCTTGGTATTGATATTTTTTGGAATATATATTATGCCTCATGTATTTAACAATGCAAAGGAACTTTTTAATACATTACCACATATTACGAATAAATATCAGGTGATTTTTAATTCGTTTATATCAAAGGTAAAAACTAGTAATTGGCCTCCAGAAATAAAAGATCTCATTTTTAGTGAAATTGACCATGGAACAAATTTTGTTCAAAGCTATGCCTCACAAGCAATGAAAAAATCGCTTACGCTAGTGGCATCTTCTGTATTAATACTATTTGATGTAGTTCTATCAATGATAATTGCATATTACTTTTTAAAGGATATCGAGGGTATAAAAAGGTCTACTCTTTTGCTCGCACCAAAAAGAATGCGCAATGATTTAATAAATATTGGTAGAGAACTCAATGGAATTGTAACTCATTTTATTCAGGGGCAATTACTCACTGCATTTATCGTAGGATTTATGGAAACAATAGGCTTGCTTATTGTTCATGTGAAGTATCCATTTATATTGGGGGTATTAGGGGGTATTGCTAACATAATACCATATTTTGGCCCAATACTAGGTGCCATTCCAGCCGTTGCGATAGCATTATTAGAATCACCTACAAAAGCGCTCTTAACAGCTTTAGTTTTTGTAATTGTTCAACAAATAGACAATGCATTTATATCTCCTAAAATCATTGAAGGAAAGTTGGGATTACATCCCGTTACAACTATTATAGCTGTATTAATTGGAGGAGAGTTCTTTGGTATAATTGGCATGTTGGTAGCAGTTCCAATAACTGCAATGATTAAAGTTATAGTCAAAAGAATGATAGATTTGTTTGTCTAAAAGGAAAAGTAAAACATTTCTTGAAAAATGTATTGCTTAAATTAATTCTAACACTTATTATAGTGCTATGGGAGTATACCTCTCATTATATTTTGTAGCCATTATATGGCTTATGGAGGTTAAAAAACAAATGAAACTTGAGCGCAAGTATAAGACCTGGATAGTATTGGGAATAGCCGCTTTGTTTATTCTATATGGGCTATTTGATTGGCAGTTTAAATTTAATGTTAGCGAAGAAGTAGTTAAAAATATAAGTATGGTTCTATTTGTGATTGCATTTTGGCTATTTTTCAGCGGTAGAAAACCTAATCAGAATACTCACGATGAGACTATTACAAATAATCAGTTACAGGATACTACTGACGAGACTGAGATAAATGATCAGTTACCGGATACAACTGATAAAATTGAGATAGCTGGTTCTACACCGGATACTAATGGTAAAACTGAGATGGATGCTTCTACACAGGATACTCACGCTTCGCTTGAGGCAAATGACAAAGAGCAGAAATCAAATGCTGATAATGGCAGTCTTACTCAGGTTGAACCTGACGATCAGAAAAAATAGAACAACAAAAAGTATGGCAAAATGAGCAACAAATAGATGAACCTAACCTAAATAAAGAACATAATAATAAATGAACAATAATAGCTACACTACTTGACAGAGTTAATCATATTATATATCATTATTTTTAAGAAAATTATTGTTAATAGTTATAAAAGCGATGAACAAGAGGAGTAAACAGTTGATTTTCCAAAGAGAGGAACCATAGGTGAAAGGTTCTGAAATAGATACTGTTGAAGGTAGCTTGGGAGTTCCGCACTGAAATACAAGTAGGCTGCGGCGGGTTGCGAACGTTATTCGTTTAAGATTCATTAATTGATTTGTTAGAGGATTTTCTCTATAAAATTTATTTTTGAAATTTTGGTGGTACCGCGATACAAGCTTTCGTCCAAATTCTGGATGAGGCTTTTTTTATTATTTAGCCGCTTTGCGGCAAGGGAGGTTATTATGACACCACTTGAAATACTATCGTTAGTGCTAATGGCCGTCGGTTTTGCTACGGTATTAGCAGCTAAAACTGTCGTCAAGAAATATGATTTAGCTAAAAAACAAACCTGTGAGCATGCTGATCAAATGTCTGAACAGGAAGTAGAGGAATACAAGTTTAATAAGGCTATGCTTAACATTAAAATGATGGGATTGGCCGTCACTGTTCCGGGGCTGATTTTATTTGTAATATTTTTTAAATAAGTTAATTGGAGGATAAGATTATGGACGAACAAGAAAACATTGCAAAACAATATGATCCTACTCAAGTAGAGGATAGACTTTATAGTAAGTGGATGGAAGCAGGCTACTTTCACGCAGTTCCAGATAGTAAGAAAAAACCGTATACCATAGTTATGCCACCACCAAATATTACTGGACAGCTACACATGGGTCACGCACTAGATAATACACTACAGGATATTCTCATCCGAACAAAGAGAATGCAGGGATATAGCGCCTTGTGGCTCCCTGGAACAGACCATGCTAGTATTGCGACAGAGGCAAAAATTGTTGAAGCCATGGCAAAGGAAGGCATCACCAAGGATATGATAGGCCGTGAGAAATTCCTTGAAAGAGCATGGGAATGGAGAAAGATTTATGGCGGAAGAATTGTAGAACAGCTCAAAAAGATAGGTAGCTCATGTGACTGGGAGCGAGAGCGTTTTACAATGGACGAAGGTTTGTCAAAAGCAGTTCAGGAGGTATTCCTAAAGCTATATGACAAAGGGCTCATTTACAAGGGTGAGAGAATTACAAACTGGTGTCCAAAGTGCAACACTTCAATTTCTGATATAGAGGTTGAATACGAAGAGCAAGCAGGACATTTCTGGCATATAAAATATCCTGTAAAAGATAGTGACGAGTTTGTAGTAATTGCTACGACACGCCCAGAAACACTATTGGGAGATACTGCGGTGGCTGTAAATCCAGAGGACGAGAGATATGCTCATTTGGTCGGAAAAACACTTATCCTACCACTCGTAAACAAAGAAATACCTATCATAGCAGATTCTTATGTTGACAAGGATTTTGGTACTGGCTGTGTAAAGATTACTCCAGCGCATGACCCAAATGACTATGAGGTTGGGTTAAGACACAATCTTCCACAGATAAGAATTATGGACGACAATGCAATAATGAATGACAATGCTGCTCAGTACAAGGGCCTTGATAGATACCAAGCTAGAAAGAAAATGCTAGAAGATCTAGAAAAACTGGGTTTGCTTGTAAAAATTGAGGATCACACTCATAATGTTGGTACTTGTCAGAGATGTAGAACAGTTATTGAACCTCTCATCTCAAAGCAGTGGTATGTTCGCATGAAGCCATTGGCAGAGCCTGCATTAGAAGTTGTAAGAAATGGGACAACCAAGTTTGTACCTGAAAGATTTTCAAAGATATATTATAATTGGATGGAAAACATTCAGGATTGGTGTATTTCAAGACAGCTTTGGTGGGGACATAGAATTCCTGCGTACTATTGCCAGGAATGCGGACATTTGATGGTTCAGGGAAGTGAACCAGATGTATGTCGTAAATGTGGAAGCACCAGAATAGAGCAGGAGACCGATACGCTTGATACTTGGTTTAGCTCGGCACTTTGGCCATTTTCAACTTTGGGCTGGCCTGAAAAAACAGAGGATGTGGAGTATTTCTATCCGACTGATGTTTTAGTTACAGCTTATGATATCATATTCTTCTGGGTTGCTAGAATGATATTCTCTGGTGTGGAGCATATGAAAGAGGCACCATTTAAGACTGTATTCATACATGGTATTGTAAGAGATTCACAAGGAAGAAAAATGAGTAAATCACTTGGAAACGGTATCGACCCATTAGAGGTTATTGCTCAGTATGGAACCGATGCACTAAGGTTTGCACTTACAATAGGCAATTCACCTGGAAACGACTTGAGATTCTCAACAGAAAAGGTTGAATCCTCTAGAAACTTTGCAAACAAGGTTTGGAATGCCTCAAGATTTGTTCTCATGAATTTCGATGAAGACCTCGACTTTAGCAAAGTTGACAAGAGTAAATTTACCACCTCTGACAGATGGATTATGAGCAGAATCAACACGGTAACAAAAGAGGTAACTGAAAATATAGATAAATTTGAGCTTGGGCTAGGGCTTCAGAAGGTATATGACTTCATATGGGAAGAATTCTGTGACTGGTATATTGAAATGGTAAAGCCTAGACTCTACGATAGAGAAAGTGTAGGAAGGCTAGAAGCCCAATATGTTCTGAACTTCGTTCTAGGCAATGCGATGAAGCTACTTCACCCATACATGCCTTTTATCACAGAGGAAATATATAATCATTTGATAAATGACGGTAGGAGCATAATGATATCGCAGTGGCCTGAGTACAGCGACGAACTAAACTTTTCTGATGACGAAGCAAAAATGAAAATAATAATGGATGCGATAAGAAATATCAGAAATATTCGTGTTGAAATGAATGTTCCACCTGCAAAACGCGCAAAAATGATATTCGTGACCACAGGTGAAAGTGAAAAAACTACACTAACAGAAGGTGCCGCCTTCTTCCAAAGACTAGCTGGTGCATCTGAGATAGTAGTACAGCAAAGCAAAGACGGTATCCCTCCAGATGCGGTGGGTACAGTAATAGCTGGAGTTGAGATATTTATTCCACTAGATGAATTAATCGACATTGAAAAGGAAATTGAGAGACTCAGCAAAGAAAAAGCCAACCTTGAGGACGAGATTAAGAGAGTAGACACAAAGCTGGGTAATGAAGGCTTTGTGGCAAAAGCACCTCCTAAGGTTATTGAAGAGGAAAAGGCAAAAAGAGAGAAGTACAAAGATATGTATAGCAAGGTTGTAGCTAGAATTGAAAGCTTGAAGAAGTAGAAAAGACTGTGATAGGAATAGCCCCAAAAACATAATGTTTTTGGGGCTATTGATTTCTAAATTGAATTAATTTACATTTTTTCTTAAATACGCAATTTATGTTCTCTTAATAAGCTGCTTGTAAATCCAATATGGATAGTTCTACCATCTTAATCAACTCTTCAGCTGTTAAATTTTTAGGGAATATTGGATTTCCATAGGTAACTTCCACAGGATACTTTTTCATTATCCTGAAATTAAATAACTTAGGAAGTTTTTTCCCTTTTGGGTAAATTTCAAATGCACCTTTTATGTATGCCGGAATTATCGGAACATTTGATTCTATGGCAAGAACAGCTGCACCTTTCTTTAATTCCCCCAACTCACCGTTAAAACTTCTCGTACCTTCTGGATGAATAAGAAGACCCCACTTTTCTTTTAGCTTATCCTTACAGCAATTCATAGCCTCAATATTTGCATTTCCTCTATTTATAGGTATCATTCCACATACCTGTGACAAGAGTCTACTTGTATGAGAATTGTTGAAAATCTCATTTTTTGCCATACAGCAGAACTTGAAAAACCGTTCTTTTTTGAAATTCACTGTTAGCCAGAGGTAGTCAAAGTTTGATACATGATTTGAACAAATTATATAACCGCTATCATCAGGAAGTGCTATATCATTTCTAACTGTGATTTTGTAAAGAGAGCGAGCAATACCACAAATATATCTGAATAAGGTATAATCTCTAAGTTTTTTTGTCTTTGGATAAAAAAAGTTATTATCAGCGTTAATCTCGTATTCACAAGGTTCCTTTATAAAACGGATAATATCTGAGATTGTTATATCTTGACTGAGATATCCATCTAGACAAACACCGTACTTATCCTCAAGCTGTAAAGCTAAGTCAATTGTACTTAATGAGTCTATACCCAAATCAGAAAACAATTTTGAATCGGTAAATACCATTGTGCTGTCAAGCTCTCCAACCTTTGCAATCAGGTTAATAATCTCAACTTCCAGATTTATTAAACTAGGTTCGTATGTAGATAATATTTCTTCAGTTTGTTTCGAGTTTTCTTCCATTGCTAATTTCTTAAGCAAATATCTTTTGGGCTTTTGAAGTGATGTTTTAATAATATTATCAAGAAAATGCACATTGGATATTTTGATATACTGAGTGAGTTTTGAGCTCCTATCCTGTATGTCTTTTAGGAGAGTATCAACGCTAACCTCTAGAGTATCCCTAACTACAAAAGCATGAATTTCATCATGACTTCCATTTCCAGCAGGAACACCACAAACTACAAATTCCTTTAAGCCCCTAATACCTGCGTAATTGCTTTCAACATCATCGGGAGAGATTTTTTTGCCTGTGGCAAGAACGATGTTTTCCTTACACCGACCGATAATCTTATAGTTGCCTTTTTCGTCAAGAGCGCCTAAATCTCCCGTTTTGAACCAATCATTTTCAAAGGCTTCATTGGTTGTCTTGTCATCTCTGAAATAGCCTTTCATCATGTAGGGTGATTTTATTAAAAGTTCACCAGTATCGCTTAACTTTATCTCAACGTTGGTATATGGTTTCCCGCAAGAATCAGTAGTAAGATTCTTCCCACGGTTACCTATTGTAGGGATGTTGGTTTCAGTAGCTCCATAGGTTATAAGAAGATTGAAGCCTGTACCAATGTAAAACTCTGCAGTTTTACTATCCATAGGAGCTCCTGCTGAGCATAGAATATCAATCTTTCCTCCAAAGCCATTATGTATACTCTTAAATAGTAGTTTCCCCAAATTCAGTCCAAATTTCATACGGAGTTTTAAGCAAATTGGGAAAAATAAGTCAAAGAGCTTTTTAGTTTTCTTTTCACTTTCGATTTTTCTGATAATCTGAGTTTTGAAAAGATCAAACACTTTAGGTACACATGGAAAAACTGTAGGCTTATACTCCTTAAAGGCAGCTAATATGGAATCACTGTTCATCGATTCGATATAGTGTACATCAGCACCAAGGAGCAAAGGACCGAGAACTAAACATATTAATCCATATATATGGCTGTTTGGAATTATTGAAAGATATTTTCCGGAGGAAGTTAATTTGTTGTTTTCAGCACACATAAGGGTTGACGTTATAAGTGCTTCGTGGGTGTGCATAATTCCTGCTGCTGTTCGTGTTGTGCCGGATGAATAAATGATACTAGCTATACTTTCATCGCCATCAGTTGTTTTGGGAACAGATACTGCTACTGTGCTCGAATAATTATCAAAGGCTTCACCGTTGCTTAGCAAGTTCAAAACAGGTATCTCTTGAGGTAGTGTATTATCAAGTTTTTCCATTATTTTAGGAGATGTGAAAATACAGCGTATATCGGACTTTTTGATTAACTCAAGTATATCTTCTTTTGAAAGGCTGGCATCTATTAAAACAGCGGTGCTTCTTATTTTCATTACCGCAAGATATGCTATATCCCACTCTGGAGAGTTTTCAGCTACTATGGCAACTCTATCACTGCTATAAATGTTAGCACTTAACAATTTGTTTGCATATGTATCAACTTTTTTAATCAGATCAAAATATGTGTAGGTTCGCTGCTCTCCGTTATCCATTGTGATAGACAAAGCAGTTTTTTGCATGTTATTTTGATTGTTTTCTTTTACAAGGGTATAAATATTCATAAGGTAGTTTCTCCTTTATGACAACACAAAGTTTTGTGGTCATATATATTGGCATTTCCATTATCCATATCTATAATTAATAACTCCTTTTGTCGAATAAAGTTACTTTATATCCTCTATTTTCAAGTTATTAATAATAATATCTTATAACCTGTCTTTTTCCAATAGATTAATTGTGAACTTTTAACGGAACTCAAAGCAAATCACTCCCTCTTGCAAATATTTGTTTTAGGAATCATGTCTTTGCACATAATAATTGTTATTCATAAAAATTATTATTAAAGTTTGAAGCAATTATTAACGGTATGCATTAATTTACTGAACTTTTAAGTATCAGATAAAAATAATTTAAAAAGGATGGCACCATAATGTTAGTGCTTAAACATATTAGAAAAATTTATAAAATTGGAAATATCGAAACACGGGCACTTGACGATATTAATATAGCTTTTCGCGAAAAGGAATTTGTGGCAATCTTAGGAGCAAGTGGATCAGGAAAGACTACCTGCCTCAACATTATCGGTGGTCTTGACCGATATGATAGTGGAGAAATGACCATCAGAGGCAAAAAAACCAAGGACTTTAGAGATAATGATTGGGATGCCTATAGAAACAACTCAATTGGTTTTGTTTTCCAAAGCTATAATCTCATCAGCCATTTAAGCATTGTCGCCAATGTGGAACTCAGCATGACACTGAGTGGTGTATCTTCAGGCGAAAAGCGCAGAAGGGCAATTGATGTTCTCGAAAGGGTTGGATTAAAAGAGCATCTGCACAAAAAACCAAACCAATTGTCGGGTGGTCAAATGCAAAGAGTTGCTATTGCTAGAGCACTTGTAAACAACCCTGAAATCTTACTTTGCGACGAACCCACCGGCGCACTTGACACCATTACCAGCGTTCAAATAATAGATCTTATCAAGGAAATAGCTATGGATAGACTCGTTATAATGGTCACACACAATCCTGAGCTTGCTGAGTCCTATGCAGACCGAATCATTGAGTTTCAGGATGGTAATATTATCTCTGATAATCATCCACATGAGGATCGTCCAAAAGCCGATGAGTTTAAGCTGAAAAAAACAAGTATGAGCTTTATTACAGCGTTGAAGCTTTCCTTTAATAATTTACGTACCAAAAAAGGACGTACTTTTTTGACAGCATTTGCTTCTAGTATTGGTATTATTGGTATTGCTATTATTTTGAGTTTGTCGACAGGCTTACAAATTCAAATAGATCAATTTCAAAGAGACGCTATGGCAGAATTCCCGATAATTATATCGCAAACTACTGCAAACCTAAATGCAGAGAATTTGGAGAACAAACACGAAGCAATGATAGAGAGCAGAAGAATAGGCACAGCAGAATATGCTGCTTCCGATAAGGGTTACATATATGACCCTTCTGATACAACCATAGCACACACTAATATTTTTACTGAGGAGTATATGAAGTATCTGAATAATATTGACGCAGATATATGCAGTAGCATCGGGTACGCCAGAATTGTTGGTATGAATTTACTGCGCGATGTAAACGGCACTATTAAACCCGTTACGTTCACAAACATAATGACGTCGATGAGCAAAGGTATGAGTATGACTAGTATGACAAAAATGAATAGCATGTACGGATTTGGAATGTCCTCCTATCCCAACCAGTTAAAAGGGGATGAGGAAGCTTACCTTGTAAAGAATTATGAGCTTGTTGAAGGCGTTTATCCTAAAAGTGTTACCGATTTGGTACTGGTAATTGATTCTAGAAACCGTATTGACTTGAATACGTTAGAGAACTTGGGCTTTGATGTCGAGGATATGAAATCTATCAATTTTAAAAACATCGTTGGAACTGAATTCAAAATTATCTCTAACGATGATTACTATGTAGAGACGGAGCTTGGCTCGTATCTTCCAGGTCAAGATTATGATGTTATGTATGCATCTAGTGAAAATATAACAGTAAAAATTGTAGGAGTTATCCGTAAAAAACAGGAGGTCAAAATGGGAATCCTCAGAAACGGTATTGTATACAGTGATCAGCTTTCACAATTAGTGATTAACAAAACAATCACCTCCGATATTGTGAAGGCGCAAGAACAGAGCGATTATAATGTAATAACCATGGAAGACATGAAGGAAGAAGCTAAAGCCACCTTTTTATCCTATCTTGGGGGGGATTCCACTCCCTTCATGGTGATGGTGTATCCGGACAATTTTGAAGATAAAGATGCGGTTACCTCTTATTTGGATGCCTATAACCAGGGCAAAGAAATTGAAAATCAAATCGTTTATACCGATCTGGCAGCAACAATGTCAGAAATGACAGGCGGCATCATGCATGGTATAACCCTTGTACTTATTGCATTTGCAGCCATTTCCCTTGTGGTTAGCCTAATTATGATTAGTATTATTACCTATACCTCTGTTTTAGAGAGAACAAAGGAGATTGGTATTTTAAAAGCCCTAGGGGCAAGGAAGAAAGATATTACCCGCGTATTTGATGCAGAAACGTGTATACTTGGAGTTTTTTCAGGAGTGCTGGGCGTAGCAATTGCATTGCTGTGTACTATTCCAATTAACGATATTATTTTTAGAGTTTCTGAGCTTGAAAACGTGGCTCAGCTGCAAATAATTCATGCAATTGCTCTAATTATTATCAGCACAGCTCTAACCATGCTAGGAGGGCATATTCCTGCTAGAATGGCATCTAATAAAGATGCTGTTGAAGCACTGAGAAGCGAGTAAATGAGTGAAGGGGGTAGGGTTTGCTGTGACAAGCAAACCCTACCCCCTGAATATTATCCAACAAACTTAAAGACTACAACCTTCAAATTGTTATGGAGTGACCAACCTTGTGGAGAAGTCATTTGTATTATAGGCTATGGTGGCATCAACTCCCGATGTCTTAGTTAGCTTTACCATCAACCGTTGGTTACTTAATACAGTTGCAGTTGTAGTAGTAAATGTATAATTGGTAGGGTGGTTTCCAGTACCTGTTGTAGAAATGTCCTTTGTCTGAGAACCAATTAATACTGCACCAGTTCCATTTTCATTTACCTTGTACAAATCAACCTTTATGTTACTGGAAGATCCGGGGTTGTTTGTCCATAAAGTTAAGGTACTGGTACCAGCTGCATAGGTTTTTGTCTCTGATGGAGCGTACCAATAGCTTGCTGTTGTATTTATGGTTTTTATTGGCTGCCATCCCGTAACTCCACTTTTGCTGGTTTGCATATTTTGGCCGGCAGGAGTTACTCCACTTACAGCTGTGTTATACAGGTACCATGTGGAAGGTGAGCCACCACCAATCGTAATGGTATAGAGTGCAGTTGCCACCGCTGAGTTGGTTAAACCACTCTTTACCGCGAATGCTTTAATAGTCTTTGTGCTAGATACTGTGATTGGCGAGGTGTATATAGGAGAGGAGGCTGTTGGAGTAGAACCATCCGTTGTATACCGAATGGTTGCTCCACTGGTTGCGCTGGATATAGTTACAGTTTGTGCAGTAGAATAGGTGCCGCCTGCAGGACTGAATGTAGGTGTTGACACCTGAGTAGTAGTTCCTCCATCTTGGTATACGCGTACATAGTCAACATACATTTTTGCGGGGAAAACAGTAGTACTATTTGGACTTCCAGGCCAGTTGCCCCCTACTGCTAGGTTGAGAATAATGAAAAATGGCTTATGGAATTCGTCTGTTCCATTGATGCTGTTTGCAATATTTCCTTCCCAAAATTGGACACCATCTATGGACCACTTTATGGAATTGGCATCCCATTCAATGGCGTAAGTATGGTATTGTGAAAAATCAAGATTAGGTCCTGGGCCGCCATAATATTGATACCCGTTAGAATCCCAATGCATGGTTCCATGAGTTACAGCCTCGTTGCTTACATGTTCCATAATATCTATTTCACCACATGCTGGCCATACGGTACCAGTGATGTTACTGCCTAGCATCCAGAATGCAGGCCATATACCCTGTCCTGTTGGGAGCTTTATGCTTGCTTCGATTTTTCCATATTTCCATTCTTGTTTCCCTTGAGTTTTAATACGGCCTGAGGTATAATTCTTGCCACCATAAGACTCACTTAATGCTGTGATTTCTAGTTTTCCACCTGTAACCGCAACATTTTGAGTACGGTTGGTATAATATTCGAGTTCGTTATTTCCCCAGCCGCCACTGCCAGTCCCGATATCATAAACCCAGTTTGTAGTATTTAAGGTAGTTCCATCAAATTCATCACTCCATACAAGAGTAGGAGCCGCAGATGCCATACCGGCAGGTAACAATGATGTAAGTAGTGCAATTAAAACTACAATAATAATCATATTTTTATTTTTTAACATAAAAATCCCTCCACTTTCTTATTTTGAATTTGAGTTTGACTCTTCAAGAATTACCATCCAACCCTGATAATCAAGCCTTTAGGATCGCCTATTTGCAGATAAGCAGCTTGTGTGTTGACATCATCATAACAGAATCCATAAGCCAAGTTATCGATACTATGATCGTGCCAGAATTTTGCATAGTAGTTTGCTGGTGCAGCTTTGTAATATGCAGCAGGATTGTTCCAGTTAGCAGTATCCGTATATACATGTCTATTAAGTGCTGCACAAGTTTGAGCATTGGCAGCTCCACCTACACCTAATAAAATGTCCTGAGTAGATATACTAGAATAACCAGAAAAGTAATTAGCATAGGTTCCGCCTACTTTAAACGGTCCACTATTAGGGCAAACAATTCGATATGGAGCTTGAAGTGTACCTAGCGATTTGAAAGCAGTAGGAACTTCGTTTTGGTATTTAGTAAATAAGCCGGAACGAGTTTCAGTTTCAAGCTCGCCCACCGTTTGGTCATAGTTTCCTGCATTATTTACCAACCTGTGTTGTACAGGGAAACCAAATTGATCAACCCTTGTCGTGTTACCATGATAACCAGTTGCATCAACTGTAAATTCAACAAAATCGAAATAAACATTGGCATTCGGATCTGTAGGGTTATTTATGTCTGGTCCGGCAAATCCGGTGTCGAAAGTTTTAATATAGCAGGGAGTACCTACACTAAGAAACATTCTACCAGATGTTATTCTTGGAAGGCTTACCCATGATGCCTCATTTACGGTATGATAAATATTCGCATAATTTACATTATTTTTAGTTAGATGTCCGGTAGCATCGTTTAGGGAAAGTGAAATAGGGACTAGATTACCATTTAAATCCAAATAACACCAATTCCCTGTGGTGGGATTGATTCCAATTACACCCCAGTAAATTTGACTATCCGTATAGGCACCATTGGTCCCATTCATTACTTTAACTGTCATAACTCCACTTCCGGTTGGGGCAGGTATGGAAGAGGTCGGTATTGAGTAGATAGAACCTTGAGAACCTCCCGTTGAAATGGTGTATGTTGCAGTTGCAGTGGCTGAAGTGGTCATGCCTGATTTGATAGCAATTGCCTTTATGGTTTTAGTAGCTGATACCGAGATGGGAGCCGTGTACTGGGGAGAGGTTATACTCGGTATGGAACCGTCAGTTGAATACCGAATGGTGGCTCCAGATGTAGCACAGGATAGACTTACATTCTGTGCTGAAGTATAGGTTCCGCCTGTAGGGTTGAAGGCCGGTGTTGCCACAGTCCCAATGGTACCCCCTACAGTATACGTGAAAATAGGTGTATCATAGGCTGGACTGCCATTGTTGTAAGTGAAGGAATAGTTAATAACGTTGCCGGTTCCCACAGTGGCTTTATACTCATACCTTGCTGTGGTGTTGTTGTAGGTCATTCGGATGTTCTGCTGTGTACCTGAATTAATAGTATAATGGACGTCAACCCAGGTAGTATTTACAACCGATTTAAAATAAATTGTGGCTGTTGTGCCTGAAACATTTATACCATGTGTATAGTCAGCAGCATTTATTGTGAACAAAGATATACTTATAAAAGCCCAAAGTGTAAGTAGCGTAAATAATCTTTTTATCATAATTAAATCTCCTTTTCTATTTTTTCCCATAGTAAATATACCGTGCCATGCACTCCCTGGAAAGCATTCGTCCATGGCACATTAGAACCGAGTTGAAGAAAACGGACTGCATCCGTTAGTCAATAACCCTACCTGTTTTTAGAATATACATTCATAAGCACCACCTCCAATGCCAACAATTCTTTGGTTAAGAGAATCGAAAGGATTTACTTGCAGGCCATACAGCTAAATATGAATCAATATTATATAAACTAATTTTAATGAAATTTTTCATAGATGCGATTTTGTGAACAAACCGATGTCTGAATAGACTTTGAATATTATTACCCAAAAATATTTATATAAAGTATAAACTTTCGTATTCTTAATACTAATGTAAAAGTGTTATAAAATAAATTCAAAATATTTACTAAATTGGTAATTATTTTTACTAATAGTATACATAATTTAGTGATTTTATAAAAATGTAAATAATTATAGCTCCTTTGAGGCGCATAAACTGAAAGTGTTACCACTTTGGTGATGTAATTTATTTCAGATAGCCATTTAAAATTATCTCCACCTATATTTACTGGGCTCACAACACGATATTTCCCGTGTATGTGATGTAAAAATGTGGAAAGTAATTACTGTCATTCTTGTCATAAAATCCACTCCATTCACATTAGTAACAGTTTAAGCATCTAAAAATATACTGTTACTATAAATATGTTTTAGGTTTCAGTGGGGAGTATTTATTCCTTCAAAATTTAGACAGTGGATAATTGGATTGGAGTTTTTTATGCTTAATTATATTAAGGCAAGCAATGTTAATCGGGCCAGCAATATTAATCCAACCATTAATGTTAATCCTTACAGAAATATGGTGATGGGTGTTAACACAAAGGTAATTCTTGATAATGGTACATATACTACTGCTGTCAATTTTGACAATGCAGCTACTACACCACCCTTTTACTGCGTGGAAAAGGACGTTAAGGATTTCTTGCCTTGGTATTCTTCGATTCATAGGGGCAAGGGCTATAAGTCTATGCTATCAACTGAGGTGTACGAGGATGGAAGAAAAATAATAAAAAGCTTTGTAAAAGCTGACAGTGAGAACGATATTGTTATATATACAAAGAATACAACTAACGCAATAAATTTGCTGGCGTATGTACTTAGTCAGCAAAAGGATGGTAGAGATGTTGTATTATCGACTTGGATGGAGCATGCCGCAAATGACTTGCCCTGGAGAGACAAGTTTACAGTTGATTATGTGGAAATAGATGAGTTCGGAAGGCTGTCCTTAGATGATCTTGATGCAAAACTGAGTAAATATAAAAATAGGGTGAAATTATTTACAGTTACAGGTGTATCAAATGTAACCGGGTATATTAATGATATACATACTATGGCAGCTATGGCACATAGACATGGAACTAAAATCCATGTTGATGGGGCACAGCTAGTTCCCCATGTAGCTGTGGATATGAAACCGTATGAAAGTAATGAGCATATTGATTATCTCTCATTTTCAGCACACAAAATGTATGCACCTTATGGCTGCGGAGCTCTGATTGGCCCAAAATCCACCTTCGAAGCCAACTTGCCTTATTGTGAGGGTGGAAGTGCGATAAAGCTTGTCACTCACCAACAGATCTGGTGGGAGGAGCCTCCACAAAAGGATGAAGCAGGTACGCCAAATCTTATTGGTATCGTGGCTATGGTATCGGCAATAAAAACTATGTCTAGAATATGTATTGACAGTACTTACAGGCTCGAGAAGAATCTACTTAGCTATGCATATGGCGCAATGAAAAACATCCCAGGTATAAAGTTTTATAGTCATCCGGATAAGCAGGAGACTATTGGAGTAGTTCCTTTTAATATTGAGGGGGTACATCACTCATTAATGTCAGCGATTTTATCTTATGAGGCAGGTATTGCTGTGAGAAATGGCTACTTTTGCGCACACCCTTATTGTGAGAGCCTTTTGGGCTACTGTGCGAAAGATATGGAAACCTTAATGAAAAACCCAAATTCAATATTTCCAGGGATTGTTAGAGTAAGCTTTGGGTTATACAATAACTTCACTGAAATTGACAAACTTATATATTTTTTAAATCAAATTGCTATGAATAAAAAGTACTATATTGATAAATATAGCAACTCAAGAGGGAAGTATAATATTAAAAATGAAGTGTGAAAGTTACATTTCCTAGGTATGAAAAAAAGTATAAATATGTTACACTAAATTGAAGAAATTAATTATGAATATATCAATAGAAAAATAACGTAAAATACATTAGGTGAATAGTATGAATTATGGATTTGTAAGGGTTGCAGCTGCTATACCAAAACTAAAGGTTGCTAACTGTGCGTATAATGCTGTGGAAATAATTGAAATTGCAAAAAGAGCGGAGAGCCAAGGAGTACAATTTGTAGTGTTTCCTGAACTCGCTATTACAGCATATACTTGCGCTGATCTTTTCTTGCAAAGGACACTCCAAAATGAGTCATTGAATAGTTTGAAAACAATCTTAGCAAAAACAAAGTCTTTAGAATGTCTTATAATATTAGGTATGCCATTATTGATTAATAGTAGGATGTACAATTGTGCGGTAGTAATCAAAGGCGGAAGCATATTGGGTGTAGTTCCTAAAAGCTTTATACCAAATTATAGTGAATTCTATGAGTTAAGATGGTTTTGCTCAGGAATTGGTAAACAGAAGGAAAATATTAATTTATTAGGTGAAACAGTTCCATTTGGAACAGATATATTATTCGAAGCCCAAAACATTGATGGCTTGTGCTTTGGAGTAGAGATTTGTGAAGACCTTTGGATACCAATACCACCTAGCAGCCACCAGGCTTTAAATGGTGCAACGTTGTTATTCAATCTTTCTGCTAGTAATGAAATTGTTAGTAAGCACGAATATAGAGAAAGTCTAATAAAAATGCAATCAGCGAAATGTGCGGCTGCATATGTATATACGTCATCAGGACCAAATGAATCGACCACTGACCTTGTTTTTGGTGGACATGCTTTGATATGCGAGTATGGATCACTGCTTGTAGAATCGGAGAGATTCTCTTTTGAGGAACAATTGATTACTTGTGATATTGATATAGAGAGATTAGTAAGTGAAAGATTGAAAAATTCTGGCTTTACTCAGAGTACAACAGACTATGAATTTAGAAAAGTTGTTTTTAGTGTAAAGGAGCTCGAAATTGACAGAATACAGAGACGTATTGATCCACAACCCTTTGTACCTTCAGACCCGAGTGTTAGAAACAAGCGTTGTGAGGAGATCTTTAATATTCAGACCTCAGGACTGGGAAAAAGGTTAAGACATACTGGAATTGACAAGTGTGTTATAGGAATTTCAGGTGGACTTGATTCTACCTTGGCATTATTAGTTATTATAAAGGCATATGATAGGCTAGGGCTGGATAGAAAAAATATTCATGCAATAACTATGCCTGGCTTCGGAACCTCTGCTAACACCTTAAACAATTCACTTGAATTGATGAGGTTAATGGAGGTTACGACATATCAGATAGATATAAAAGAAGCGTGTTTGAAGCATTTTAAAGATATTGGTCATGACCCTTCAGCTTATGATGTGACTTATGAGAATGTTCAGGCCAGAGAGAGAACTCAGATACTGATGGACATAGCTAATAAAATAGGCGGACTAGTTATTGGTACAGGAGACCTCTCAGAGTTGGCACTGGGCTGGTGCACCTACAATGGTGATCACATGTCCATGTATGCTGTGAATACTGGAGTACCAAAGACACTTGTAAAGTACCTGGTGGAGTGGGCTGCAGACTATGTATTTCAAGGTGAGACCAGCAAGGTGTTACTTAGTATCTTAGACACTCCGATAAGCCCTGAATTACTACCAACTGATGAGACAGGCCAGATACAGCAGAAAACAGAGGATATTGTAGGCCCGTATGTGTTACATGATTTCTTCTTATTCCATTTAGTAAGATATGGTACAGTGCCTTTAAAAATATTAGCGATGGCTAAACAGGCTTTTGAAGGAAAATACTCAGATGATATTATTGAAAAATGGCTAAAAGCCTTCTTAAAAAGATTTTTTAGTCAACAGTTTAAACGTTCATGTATGCCGGATGGACCAAAGGTTGGTACTATAAGCCTTTCACCAAGAGGTGATTGGAGAATGCCAAGTGACGGTGATGTAAATGCGTGGTTAAAAAGTTTGTAAAATATGGGGAGGTTAATAAAATGCAAAAGAGATGGGTTAAATGGGTTGCAGTAATATTGGCAGTGGTATTTATATTGACATCAGTTGGTGCAGTTGGACTTACACTATTAGGACAATAATTTTAAAGAAATTCGTTAAAAATAATACGCATAAGTAGTAAACTATAAAAAACATGCTATAAATGGCGTAAAATTAGTTATTTTTACCCATTTAATGTAGATCGTTTTTATATTAAAATAAGTATGTATTATTGCGGTTACCTTCATTTTACAAGGGTGTGAATTATTTGTTTGATGCTTTACCACAGAACTTTAAAAATATAATAGCTTTTTTATCGGTATATATTCCTTTTCAGGAGCCACTTGAGTCGCTTAGGTCAGTTATTGACATAAGTATAGTTTCTTATCTGATTTTTAAGCTGGTACAGCTTGTTAAAGAGACGAGGGCTTGGCAGCTAGTAAAGGGTATAATTGTTATACTCATTGTTGCTTTTCTCAGTGATTTGCTGGAGCTTCGAACGCTGGCTTATATACTCAAGAGAACAATTGAGGTGGCAGGATTTGCGCTGGTAGTTGTATTTCAACCAGAGCTTAGGAGAGGGCTTGAGCAAATAGGAAGAAGCAATTTCAAGGACTTCTTTAGCTTCGACGAAAATGATGATGTGATAAATACTACATTTACTATAGAAGAAATCGTTAAAGCTGCTACTGAACTCTCAAGGACAAAAACAGGTGCTCTAATTGTTGTTGAACGCCAGACAAAACTAGGAGAGATAATTAATACTGGTACAAAGCTTGATTCGAGTGTTAGCGCAGAACTAATAATTAACATTTTCACACCAAACACCCCACTTCACGATGGGGCTTTAATATTAAGGGATAACAAGCTTAAATCGGCTGCCTGCTTCTTACCACTTACTGATAATCCAAATTTAAGTAAAGAGCTTGGTACAAGGCATAGGGCGGCATTAGGAATTACTGAAGTATCAGATTGCATTTCTGTGGTAGTGTCAGAGGAAACTGGAAAGATATCCTATGCACTTAACGGCGGGCTATCTAGAAACCTCACACCGGATATTTTAAGAAAAGCTCTAAACAAAAATTTACTAGAGAAGAAATCTGTAAATAAGAAGTTATCTCTTTGGAAGGGGAAATCAAAGTGAAAGGATTCTTCAAAAAGGATTTGACTTTAAAAATACTTTCTATAGTTTTTGCGATATTACTTTGGTTTGCAATTAATCCTGTAAAGACAGAAAACTTTACTGTGCCTCTAAATGTAATTAACGAGGAAAGTTTGAAAGCAAAAGGACTAGTCTTAAACAGTAATACATACCAAAAGCCTGTTGTTATTTCAGTGCGCGAAAGAAGAAATGTCCTTGATGCTATCAAGGATAATGATTTCGAGGTAACTCTTGACTTATCAAAGGTAATGTCTGTTGACGAAAAGGTTATTATGCTCGAAGAGCCTGTTTATATAGGAAGAGAGAAAATTAGTTCTAATAGTATAGACCTAAAGCCCAAATCAATAACTTTGGATTTAGGAAAGATAGAGGAAAATCCATTTATTGTACAAGTTGAAACTTCGGGCAAATTGCCAGCTGGTTATGAAATCATATCAAAGACAGCAGTTCCAGATACTGTATCAATTGAAGCCTTGGACTATATCATTAATTCTGTTGGTTCAGTAAAGGCTTATGTAGATATTTCTGGACTAAATAAGACTTTGTTGATTCGAAAGGAATGTAAGGTCTACAACAAAAAGGGCGAAGAAATGCCTGATTTAAGTAAAAAACTTACTGTTGATATAAAGATTGAGGTTGGAAAGAGAGTACCTGTTGTACCAATAACAGAAGGTATTCCAGCAAAAGATTTTATTGAGGGTACAAATACAGTGAAACCTGAGAAGATTTTAATAACTGGCGATCTTGATACTTTGACAAAGGTTAATGAAATTAGGACTGATCCTATAAAAATAGATAATGCAACACTAACTTTTAGCACGCAGGTGCTTTTGCAATTGCCAGAAGGAGTTCGGCTTGTTAGTTCCACGCGTGAGGTAGGCGTAACGGTTGAGATTATTCCTTTAGTACGCCGCACTTTGGAGATTTTACCTGAGAATATTACTATTGATGGTAAGAAAACTGATGTTATTTTGAATTATGAAATAACGGGGCCTATTTCTATCAAATTTAAAGGGAAAATCGAGGATTTGAATAAAGTTACTGTAGAAAGTTTAATTGCAAGTATAGCTGTTGATACTTTGGAAGAAGGAACACACAATGTTTTACTCGAAGTAATATTGCCAAGTAATGTTACTCAAGTTGAAGATGTACTGGTTCCAGTTAAAATAACAAAAGGTGAGTAAATGAAGCTTCTATTATCAAATATAATTTTAGGTCTAGATGATGAACAAAAAGAGCTAGAGTCACTAGTAGCACAAAGGCTTAAGCTCAAACTAGATAGTATAAGGAATATCAAAATATTTAAGCAATCAATTGATGCCAGGAAAAAACCTGGCATCCGTCTTGTTTACTCCGTTTCATGTGAAGTAAATGACAATATCCGTTTACCTAATAGTACCGATGTCAGGATTCTAGAAACACAACAAGAGGAGATTCTTGTACCAGGTGATAGGCAGATTTCTGGGAGACCTTTAATAATTGGTACTGGACCAGCGGGTATTTTTTGCGGACTTCTTCTCGCTCAAAATGGCTATAAGCCCATAATAATTGATAGAGGTGGCAGTGTAGAAGAGAGAACAAAGAAGGTTCAGCGCTACTGGGAACAGGGAGAGCTAGATGCCGATACCAATGTTCAGTTTGGTGAAGGCGGGGCAGGAACTTTTTCCGATGGTAAGCTCACTACTAGAATAAATGATCCAAGATGTGATAAGGTTTTACAAGAATATCATAAATTTGGTGCACCTGATGAAATATTGTATAAGGCTAAACCTCATATTGGGACTGATATACTTAAAAGTGTTGTTTCGAATATCAGAATGGAGATTGAGAGGCTTGGTGGTACTGTATTATTCAATACCAAAGCCGTTGATTTGAATATTCGTGATGGTAAGGTTTGTGGAGTTATCACTGATTCACATTCAAATATAGATACAAATGTAGTAGTAATGGCCATTGGGCATAGCGCTAGAGATACCTTTGAAATGCTTTATGACAAAGGTGTGCCATTTGTGCAAAAAGCTTTTTCTATTGGTGTAAGACTTGAGCATCCGCAGAGTGTAATTAATACTGCTCAGTATGGAGCAGCTAGTGGGCATCCCGTACTTGGTGCTGCAGACTATCAGCTGTTTTGCAAGCAAAATGACAGAACGGCATATTCCTTTTGCATGTGTCCTGGAGGGATAGTTGTAGCATCAGCATCTGAGCAAAACTCCATAGTTACTAATGGCATGAGTGAATACAAGCGTGATAGAGAAAATGCAAACAGTGCACTAGTGGTTTCAGTGGGGCCATCCGATTTTGGCACACGACATCCATTAGGTGGAATTGAGTTTCAAAGGAAATGGGAGCGCTTGGCATACAAGGTTGGGGGCAACGATAATAGTGCACCAATTCAGAGGTTAGAGGATTTTATAGAGAATAGAGTTGGAAAGTTTGGGAGCGTAAAGCCTAGCTATACAGGAGGAACTCGCTGCGCAGACATAAATGAATGTCTGCCCCAATATGTTACAGATAGCATGAAGTTATCAATTGCCTCTTTTGATAGGAAGATAAAAGGCTTTGGAATGAAGGATGCGCTACTTACAGGTGTGGAGACCAGAACCTCATCACCCGTGAGGATTCCAAGAAACGAAGAACTGGAATGTTTAGGTGTAGCTGGTCTCTATCCTGCCGGAGAGGGTGCAGGATATGCTGGAGGCATCGTCAGTGCAGCAGTGGACGGTATAAAAATAGCACAGCAAATTGTTAAAACCTTTGCTATGCCAAAATAGGATAGTATTTCATCACATTTTATTGCCGCTATGCGGCTCATGGAGGTTAATATGGGAAAGTTATTTGGTACTGATGGCGTTAGGGGTGTGGCAAACTTGGAATTAACTCCACAGCTTGCATATAAGCTGGGTCAGGCCGGTGCATACGTACTGACAGGAGAAACAAAGCATACACCTAAAATATTGGTAGGTATGGATACAAGAATATCAGGAGATATGCTTGAGGCTGCACTTGTCTCGGGAATTTGTTCAGTTGGGGCACAGGTTATAAGTCTTGGCGTAATTCCAACTCCTGCAATCGCATATCTTACTAGGCTATATGATGCTGACGCAGGTGTAGTAATATCAGCGTCTCACAACCCATTCGAATACAATGGCATAAAGTTTTTCAATTCAAATGGATATAAGTTACCGGATGCAATTGAAGACAAGATTGAAGAGATTTTATCAAACGGCGGAGAAGAGCTACCAAAACCAATTGGTCAGAATGTTGGCTATAAGGCATATCAAGAGTCTGCTCTAGAGGACTATGTTAGCTTTGTAAAGGGTACAATCACAGGCGACCTAGAAGGAATTAAGGTAGCGATAGACTGTGCAAATGGAGCTTCCTTTCAAGCTGCACCAATGGCGCTTTATGAATTAAAGGCGGATGTAAGTGTAATTAATAATGAGCCTGATGGAATTAATATAAATAGTGGTTGTGGTTCAACGCATATGCAGGAGCTTCAAGCATATGTAAGGAAATAGGCGCTGATATAGGTTTGGCTTTTGATGGAGATGCAGACAGAGTACTGGCTGTTGATGAAAAGGGTAATATCATTGATGGTGACCAGATAATGGCTATAATAGGCCTACATCTGAAGGAGAATGGAATGCTAGCTCATAATACTGTTGTTGCCACAGTAATGAGTAACATGGGGCTTGGTATAATGGCCAAAAACAATGGTTTAAACATTGAAAAAACAAAAGTCGGCGATAGATACGTTCTTGAGGAAATGATTAATAGCGGATATATGCTAGGAGGCGAGCAGTCTGGCCACATTATATTCCTTGAACACAATACCACAGGGGATGGACTTCTGACAGGAGTTCAGCTTATGAAGGTACTAAAAGATTCTGGAAAGAAGCTATCAGAGCTTGCCAGCGTAATGCAGGTATTGCCACAGGTGCTAATAAATGCAAAAGTAACAAATGAAAAGAAATATAAATATCTTGAGGATGATGTAATAAAGAAAATGTGCAAGGAGCTAGAGGATGAGTTCAAGGGTGAGGGCAGGGTGCTTATAAGACCTTCAGGAACTGAACCTTTAGTTAGGGTTATGATAGAGGGTAAGGATAAAGAAATTATCACAAGGCGTGCGAAAGAACTCGTGAGAGTTATTGAAGGAAGGTTGTCATAATGGCTTATATTCAATGTAATTTTCAGTCAAATGCTCTGCTGATGAATACTCAAATTAATGTCATTATTCCAGAGAAACTACGAGATTTGAAGAGAGAGGGTGGATTCCCTGTCCTTTATCTATTACATGGATTAACTGATGATAACTCCGCTTGGTGCAGAAATACTTCAATTGAAAGGTATGCTGAGGAAAAGGGAATTATTGTAGTAATGCCCTGGGGAGGTAAGAGCTTTTATACTGATATGAAGTATGGAGAAAAGGTATTTACTTATATTTCTGAAGAACTACCCAAATTCTGTGAGAAGATGTTCCCTATTAGTAGCAGGAGAGAAGATAAATTTGTAGCTGGTCTTTCAATGGGTGGGTATGGAGCATTTAAACTGGTTTTGTCCAAACCTGATAGCTATGCTGCTGCAGCCAGTCTTTCAGGTTCTTTAGATATATTACAAATAATGGATAGAAAAAATGAAAACATATGGAGTGATATCCCAGATTGCATATATGGAGAAAACGTATTGCCATCGCTTGAAAAGGATGATTTATTTGGATTAATAGATAATCTAGTAAGTAATAAAGTGACTTTACCTGCAATGTACATGATCTGTGGTACTGAAGACTTCCTATATGAAGATAATCGCAAGTTTGCAACGCATATTGAAACTCTTGGTATTGATGCTAAAATCCGTTGGGAATCGGGAGTACATGATTGGATATTTTGGGACAAATATATACAAGATGTGCTTGAGTGGTTACCAATTAAGTAGTTCTATTTCTATTAACGGTAAATATCGAGTTAGAAACATATAAAGATGGATAGCCTTGATACTCACATCAAGAACTATCCATCTTTTAAATTATTAATATAAAAAACATTAACTGTAATATAGCTTGTTCATTAGTTATTTTCTATTGTCCGGACATATTATTGAAGAACTGGTTCCCAACACTTTAAATTTATTACTAAAAAATAAAAATTCAGTGATTCTGTTGACAATTCTAGTGTATTTACAATACTATATAGTATAGGCAGTGAAACTTTAGTTAGTATAAATTATTATTCTAGAGGGGGTGAGACATAAACAGGGTTATTGAAAATAAAACAAGCGCCAGGACAGAGCAATCATCTGTTGACGAGGAGAAGGGGGCGATACGCTAAACAAACTGCGTGTCGTATCGAAATATTCGGCGGATACCTTCCGGTTGTTACAATCGAAAGAGACTAAGGAACAATAAATTGTTTCTGCACAAAACTTGCAGGCAACTGCAAAACAAACTAGTCTCAAGTAACTAATCCTGTATCATATCTATTTTTTCAAATTAAATTAAAATCAAACATCTAAAAATACATTAGATAGGCTTATTTTGCGATGCCTACGTCACTAATTCCCTACTTATATATGTGGGGCTATAAGTTGCGCTATGGCCATGGAAGTCTAGAATTTTGTCCAAAAGCAGCAATATATATATTTGGAGAAACTATGTCATTATACCTTAATGTAATATTAAATGTTTGATTTCAGTAACCTGATTTTTAGGAACAATCTTTAAACCGTGACTAAGATACATAGAGAGTAGAAACTCCACTGAAACTTAGAATTCAATTTATGGTTAACTAAGAATTGTATAAGTGCTAAATCAGTACTGATTTAATCTCGTTCAAGCTAATTAAAAGGACAAATAACTGCTAAAAATAACTTTAAGAGGCAATAATAAAAATGATAAAGGAGAATTAATAATTATGTGTGGAATAGTTGGATATATAGGAAAGAAAAAAGCAATACCTGTACTTATAAATGGTCTTTCAAAGCTAGAATATAGAGGATATGACTCCGCGGGAGTAGCAGTAAATGAAGGTGGGAAGTTAAAGGTCATCAAATGCAAGGGTAGACTGTCATTCTTGGAGGAAAGATTAAAAACCGAAAAGCTCAATGGATGTATGGGAATCGGGCATACCAGGTGGGCTACACATGGTGAGCCAAATGATGTGAATTCACATCCTCACATCAGCCAATCTGGAGAGATAGCTGTCGTTCATAATGGAATAATAGAAAACTACATTCAGTTAAAGGAATTCCTTATTGGCAAGGGATATATCTTCAAATCGGAGACCGATACTGAGGTAATTGCACATTTGGTAGAGTATTACTATAAGGGAAGTCTTGTAGATGCTGTAATGAAAGTAATTGACGAGATAGAAGGTTCGTATGCTCTAGGAGTTCTATGTAAGGATGAAGAGGATATGTTTATATGCGCTAGAAAGGATAGTCCTCTAATAGTTGGTCTAGGCGATGGCGAAAACTTTATTGCATCTGATATTCCTGCAATTTTAGAATATACTAGGGATATTTATATTCTGGAAGACAAAGAAGTAGCTGTGCTGACTAGGGATAGCGTTAAGGTATTTAATAGCCTTGGAGCACCAGTTGAAAAGGAAATATTCAAGGTAGACTGGGATGTTGAAGCAGCTGAAAAGGGCGGCTATGAGCATTTCATGATGAAGGAAATGTATGATGAGCCAAAAGCTATCAGAGATACTATGAATCCAAGGATTAAAAATGGAGAGCTAGTTCTTGATAGCATTAATATAACTAAAGAAGACATTGAGAAGTTTGAGAAAATATATATTGTAGCTTGCGGAACAGCATACCATGCTGGTGTTATAGGTAAATATATTATAGAAAAGTTATGCAGGATTCCTGTAGAAGTGGATGTTGCATCAGAATTTAGATATCGTGACCCTCTGGTTAGTGACAAAAACTTGACAATAATAATCAGTCAATCAGGTGAAACACTTGATACCTTATTTGCACTTCGTGAGGCCAAAAAGAAAGGATCTAGAATACTCTCAATAGTAAATGTAGTTGGTAGCTCCATAGCACGTGATTCTGATGATGTACTGTATACCTGGGCTGGTCCAGAAATATCTGTTGCATCAACAAAGGCATATAACACTCAGCTAGCTGCATTGTACTTAGTTGCGCTAGACCTTGGACTCAAGAAGGGAACAATTAGCAAGGAGGAAGCTGATAACATAATTGCTTCTCTCAGAGAAATCCCTACTGGAATAGAAAAAATATTAAAAAATAAGGACGGCATTCAAAAATTTGCGCATGCTCATTTTAATGCAAAAAGCATTTTCTTTATAGGTAGAAGCCTTGACTATGCACTCTCGATGGAAGGCTCACTGAAGCTAAAGGAAATTTCCTATATTCACTCGGAGGCATATGCTGGTGGTGAACTAAAGCACGGAACAATAGCGTTAATAGAAAAAGGTACATTGGTAGTATGCCCAATGACTCAAGATACTCTGTTTGAGAAAATGGTCAGCAACATAAGAGAAGTTAAAGCCAGAGGCGCAGTAGTGCTGGCAATAACACAGGAAAAGCACCAAGAGGAGCTGCTAAAAACAGCCGACATGGTCTTAACAATACCCGATGTAGACTCCTTGACAGCACCTATCGCAGCAGTAACACCATTACAGCTTTTCGCCTACTATATGGCAATCGAAAAAGGCTGTGATGTGGATAAACCGAGGAATTTGGCGAAGAGTGTTACGGTGGAGTAGGGTGGACAGGGGAAGATATTTGTCAGTGTTGTTTTGGAAAACAGATTGGAAATAAGTAATACAGATTGGAAAAATTGAAAACAGAATGGAATAATGAAAAACGGTTTGTATAAAGTCATCCTTTTTGTGGTATAATCACATTGAGAGGGTGACTTTTTTTATGGCAAAAAGAAATCGTGAAAATAGACCTGACAAATATGAAAAATGGATAAAAGAAGGATATGGACAAGGTGTTGGAATAGAGTATAAACCTTGGCTTATAATTCAAGATGTACCGTCTAAAGGAAGAGTAACAAGATTACATGGAATAAAAGTTGATAGACAGCATGATGTCTTTTCGGATAAGGAAAGAAATTATCTTTATATTCTGGAGTTTGCTGATTGTGTGAAGGATATTCGTGAGCAATACCCACTATTTACATTGGAACAAACAATGGCTATTGCAGAAGAACTTGGGATTGAACATCCTAAAGATCCGTTTACCGGCGAGAATGTTATAATGACAACGGATTTCCTCATTACAATAGAGAAAAAAGGACAGCTTTTACAAGTGGCTCGAACAATAAAAAGCCCTGAAGAATTGGATGAGTATAGACAGATTGAAAAATTTGAGATTGAAAGACGTTATTGGCTTATGAAAGGAATTGATTGGGGTATTGTTACGGATAACGAGATAAATAAAATATTTGCTTCAAATATTGGTGATATACGTTCTTTTATGAAGCTAGAAAATATAAGTTGTTTTGAAAACCTTTCTTCAAAATATATTGATAAACTTTCAAACACATTTATGAGCTTAATTGTCGGAAACGAAGTAAATGTAAGAGGTATTGCCAGCGATTTTGATGACAAAATGATGTTGACGCCTGGTGCAGCAATTACTATATTTAAACATTTGATTATAACCAAACAAATTGAAATAGATTTATTTAAGAAATTAGACATAGATATACCAATGAATATTGTAAGTAAGAGTATTGAAGTTAAGAGACAAGGGGTTGAAAGTCTATGAGTAATATTTATGTCAATATGGTATTGCAAGTTGCTCCATTAAATGAAAAAGATAAGACAAAATCGCTAAGAATTATCTGGATAAATGAAGACAATACTTTCTGCTACTATGTTAACCTCGAAGGTGAATGTCCCTTACCAAAATGGAAAATAGTTAGTAAACTTAAGGATGAAATCGAAAGTGGACATTTATTCGAGGTATCCGACCCATTTGCTATGGTAATTGATGAAAAAAGTATTCCTGATAAATATAGAGAGATTAGAGATTCAAACTGGAAAATTGTTGACTTCCTTTGGAATTCTGAAACTAAAGATGTCTTAGTAAAAGAAAAAAGAATGAAATTCATAAAAGAGGCTGCTGAAAAATTCAATACTTATGAAAAGAGAATAATTCGTATAATATCTAGGTTTTGGCAAAGGGGTATGAATAAAAATGCTTTATTACCAGATTATTCGAACTCTGCAGCTAAAGGGCAAGAAAAAGGTGATAATGGAATCAAAAGAGGAAGACCTAGAAAACCTTCATATTTTGGTGAAGTACCTGAAGGAACAAATATTACTGAAGAAATTAAGTCAAAAATAAGAATGTCAATAGACCTGTTTTATCGCAAGAAGCAGAAAAAGTCTGTTGTTGAGACGTACACCCACATGCTCGAAAGGTTTTTTTCGGATAAATATTTTAAAGATGGAAAAGAAGAAATTATCGTTTGGAATAAAGATAAAATACCTACCTTTGACCAATTTTACTACTGGTTTAAAAAAGATAAAGATTTTAAGAATGATTATACTTTTAGAAACAGTGAAAGAGAATTTCAACTTAAATACCGGGAGCTAATAGGAAATTCAACAATGGAAACGTTTGGACCGGGATCTCGTTATCAGATTGATGCAACTCCTGCAGATGTTTACTTATTGAGTTCTATAAACAGAGATAAAGTTATTGGTAGGCCTGTAGTATATGCAGTAATAGATGTGTATTCGAGATTAGTAGTGGGTATATATGTGGGTTTAGAAGGTCCATCTTGGATTGGAGCTATGATGGCTCTGGACAATGTTGTCGGGAATAAGATAGAATTCTGCAAAAATTATGGGATAGAAATTTCAGAGGATGATTGGCCAGAGAGTTATTTACCTGAGACTATCATTGCTGACAGAGGCGAATTTGAAGGCTATAATGTTGAGAACCTAATAAACAACCTGAATGTTAAAATTGAGAATACAGCGCCATATAGAGGAGATTTAAAAGGGATAGTTGAAAGGTATTTCAGAACAACTAATGAAAAGATAAAACATACAACGCCTGGTGCCATACAAAAAGAATATAGAGTAAGAGGAGATTTGGATTATAGGCTGCGAGCAACGCTTAATCTAAGAGAATTTACGGCTATTATTATATATCAGGTACTACGTCATAATAAAAACATTTTGGATAGATACCCAAGGGAAAGAGGATTACTTGAAGATGAAGTCGCTGCAATACCTATTGACATCTGGAAATGGGGATTAAAAAATAGACCATGTGGATTTATTAAAAGAGATTGTGATACTGTACGTCTTAATATTCTGCCAAAAGCAAAAGCTTCTATATCAAGAGAAGGAATCAAATTCAAGAGGATGTTTTACAGCTGTGAAAAAGCTATGGAAGAGCAGTGGTTTATTAACCCAGAAAAAAGATCTGTTGAGTTCGTTTATGATCCGAGGAATATGAACTATATTTATATTCCCTACAATAGAGGAAAAGATTTTTATAGGTGCTTTTTACTAGAAAAGAGCTTTATGTACAAAGATTTGCAGTTAGAAGAAGTGGTATTTCAATTGGAACTTGAATATGAGCAGCTTGAGGGGCAGAAGGTTAAGCAGTTGCAAAATGATATAGAATTGGAACACAATATAAAGAATATTATTAAAAACGCTGAAGATAGGCAAAAAAACCAGGTACATACCTCAAATAGTCGTAGAATTAAGGGTATAAAAGAAAACCGATTGGTAGAAAAAGAGTTAAATAGACAAGCTGAGCATTTTGTACTTGGGGAAACAGATAGGATTCAGGAACCTGCAAAAATTGTTGACTTTGCAGGAGCTGACATAAGCATAAAGAGTGAGAAAGAAAATGGCAAATCTAATAGTAAACTAGCATTATTAAAAAAGATAAGGGATGAGAAGCTTGGAAAATAATATGAATTTATTTGGGAGTCAGTCTTTACTTAAGGGCAGAGTTATATTTGAGCCAGAATATAGAACTCAGGAATTAAAAGAGTATGAAAACAATCCATTTATTGAGGCTCTTCCTGATTTGTTCGAAGTTGATGAGGTTATTAGGCAGTTTACAATATATCCTCACGTTGATGAAAATGAAAGAAAGACAAGGGTCGTTGTAAGGCATCATATGATAAAGAGACTCAAGAATTTTGTTCAACCCTTAGATATACACCTTGATATTGAAAGAAAGTTATCTACAATAATTAGACAAGGATATTTGGCTAGAAATCCTTTTTCCTATGAATTTTTGCAACGCTTTCAGCAATTAAATAAAGTTAAAGAAGAAATATCTGATAAGCAGCTTGAAAAACTTGAAGCACTCAATGAAACTTTGCGTTCAACAGCTGCAAGTTTTAGCATTGTAGGTATTAGTGGAATAGGTAAAACGACAGCTATTGAAAGATTACTTTTGATGTATGATCAAGTAATTATTCATAGCCAATATTGTGGCAAGCCCCTTACAAGAACTCAGATAGTTTGGCTGAAAATCGATTGCCCATATGATGGCTCTCTTAAAACGCTCTGTAAAACATTTTTTAAAGCGGTCGATGATATTTTAGGAACTACAAAGTATTTTGAAAAGTATGGTAACAATAGGAACTCTACAGCGACCATGATGATTCATATGACATATGTTGCAACAGTTCATGCCATTGGAGTTTTAATTATCGATGAAATGCAGCATTTATTAAGCTCGAAAAATAATTCTGATGAGATGTTAAACTTCTTTGTAACCTTAGTTAATATTATTGGGGTGCCAACTATACTTATAGGTACATTTAAGGCTTTAAAAGTCTTGCAGAAAGATTTCAGACAGGCAAGAAGAGCGAGTAGCGAAGGTAGTATAATTTGGGATAGAATGATAAAAAATGAAGAATGGGATTTCTTTCTTGAAACAATGTGGCAGTTTCAGTGGCTAGACAGTATCTCCGAACTAACAGATGAATTGAATGATGTAATGTACGATGAATCTCAAGGAATAACCGCTATTACAGTAATTTTATTTATTTTAGCTCAAGAATTGGCTTTAGAAAAAGCAGAAAAAATTACTGAAGTGCTTATAAGAAGAGTTGCTAAAAAAGAGTTAAAAATGATTCAAAAGATGATTAGCGCGCTTAGAAATAATGACTTAGAAGAGATTATAAAGTACGATGATATATCAATTAGTCTTGATGATATTCTTGGGAAAACAAAACAAAAAACTGATTTAAGAGGAAGAATACAAGATTTAGCAAAACAGCAACAGGTTATTAGGGATTCTCAAGGAAATGATCTCAAAGAGGCCGTGTTGAGCGATTTACGCAGTATGAAAATGTTTGACATGTTTAAGTATGACGAATTACAAAATGTAATTGAGAAGGCTGTCAAAAATGTTGGAATTGAATCCGGCTTAATGCCTATTGAGCAGGAAGCCTTAAAAATAGCAATGGACAAAATAAATGAGATTGACTCTAGAAAAAAACGCAAAATTAAAAATATGAATGATTCTGATAAATTGAATCTTGATGATCTGCGGTATATTTTTAAAGAATCTAAAAAGGATAAAAAGCATGTTTATGAGTTGTTGAAACAAAAGGATGTTATAAAGAACCCTCTTGAAGAGTTTTATGGCTAAATAAAACAAGTATGATAATTTAAGATTTAAGTCCATTGAATGGTGTTAAGCTCAAGAATACTTACTATGACTAAATGGAAATGACCACCGTCATGTTCATACTCATGAAAAAACAGAGCATATTCACAAGCATACACCGAATATGCACCATATCCATTCCCATTAAGTATGGTGTTGTATCTGTATTAAGTTCCCTCAAAGTTTAAAGGTCATAGAAATTTAAAGCAATAGTGAGAAAATTAAAGATTATACTTTTACATTTTAGGGTAAAAATTTTAATGTTTCACAGAATGAAAATCAGCTCTCAGGATCCAAAATCGTCTAAAATGGGATTTGGATTAGAGAAGAGTTCAACATAATCATTTTTTCATTGAATCAGTGTAGAATTTCAAATTCGAAAATGCAAAAACTCTTTTTGTTTTAAATTACTTAATCGGAATATTGTTGAAATAAGAAGACATAATTGAACCCATATTATTAGAAAAAGCTACTTCTATCGATTTCTGCAATGATATATACCCTGATACATAAAAATATCTATATGGGGAATTGTAAGGGTGCAATAAATAAATAAATAAGAAGGATAAATATATGGACAAAGTTTATCAAATTTCGTACGAAATTGAAGAAATCATTGACGATATCAAGGAAATTCCTGACGGAGTTAAAATGATTAAAGCCCCTGATATTTGGGAAGATAGTAGAAAAGGCCAAGGAGTTGTAATTGCTATAATAGACACAGGTTGCCAAAAAGATCATTCCGGTCTCCAAGGTAGAATTATTGGTGGAAAGAATTTCTCAGATGATGGTACTTCTGATGACTTTTCTGATAATAAAGGACATGGCACTCATGTAGCAGGAACTATTGCTGCTACCAACAATAAAGATGGAGTAGCCGGAGTAGCTCCTGAAGCTAGACTCCTTATTCTAAAAGTCTTTGATAAAGATGGTTTAGCACGTAATGAAAGTGTGATTAAAGCTATTGATTATGCCATTTCATATAGAGGTCTAAATGAAGAAAAAGTTCGAGTTATAAACATGTCGTTAGGATCTCGCTATGATGATCTTGACCTCCATATGGCTGTCCAACGAGCCGTTAATGATGATATTGTAGTTGCTTGTGCCGCTGGAAATGAAGGGGATAAAAGAGGAGAAACAATAGAGATTGGTTACCCTGCTGCCTATCCAGAGAGTATATGTGTAGGAGCAGTTGACTTGAATAAAAAAATTGCTGATTTTACTAATACAAATGATCAATTAGACTTAGTTGCTCCTGGCGTAGGAATTAAATCAACATGGCCTGGTGAAAACGGTGGTAAATATGCAACACTTAAAGGAACCTCTATGGCTACCCCACATGTCTCGGGTGCGCTAGCACTTATTATTAATAAATGTGAGAGAGAGTTTGAACGCTCTCTCACGGAAGATGAAATTTATGCTCAACTTATCAAACGAACTGTACCATTGGGAAATAAAAAGAAAGAGGAAGGCAACGGGTTATTAGTGTTAACAGAAGCATGTTCTAGCTAGAGTATTTTTTTAAACTCTATGGTTTTCATAAGCAATATTAAACTTTATTGCTTCAGACATTTTATCACCCATACATGCTATAAAAGCAACTTCAAATGCTGATAAAGCAACAGGTACTGCTGCACTTAACGCACCAGGGGTAATAACAACAGAAAGTCCTACTGCTGCAATGGCGGCTCTTACGCCAGTTTCAAAACAGCTTCTTAAGGCATCTGTTAATGCTTGTTCTGTATCTGGGGGATAGCATACTTGAGCGAATAATCGATGTCTTCTCATTCTTACTCTGCACCCTCGTCTTATAGAACAGTCAACACCATCTGGCAGATCAAGTGATACTAGAGTCTTAACCATACAATCATCTGCCATTGCGGCCATACCCGTAGGCGGTTCTATTCCTTCTTTATCTACTTCTAATTCATTTAGATCATATTCTTCTTTTTTTTCTTCTAAATTTTCATCTAATCTTATAACCGTAATCTTCATCATAGACCTCCATAATTAATATTTTACATTTTTATATTATCTTCAATCAGCAGACTTTTTATTAGATGATTTAATTCCAAAACATGGTCTGTTTTGAGGCAGGTCAGAAAATAAAAGATAAAAAAAAATTTAATGAAGCGTGCTGGGCATGCTCACGTACAGACAACAATGCAGATGTTTATCCATCATTATGATGAAGATATTCGTAAGGATTGGGAGCAAGCTGAAGAAAATATGATGTTAAAAAATATGAAATTGGATGGTGAAATATGATTAATGCAGTTTATCAACCGAAACCAACTTGGCAACAATACCAATACAGGGTTTAATTATTTCTGAATTGGGAGAAAAATATAAAGTGCTTTCATTTTTTACTGATCCATACGAAGACGAAATCTTTTACAGTGCCATCGCCAGATACCATTATTACTATGGAAATAACGACTGTAAGGATACATTATTTGAAATCTTTGGTTCCAAGAATGTCATTCCAACAATTGAGTTCCCAAGTAAGTTAGAATATCTATCCCAACAATTTTATTCTAAAAAGCTATACAGCTCAGAGTATTTAATTCGAAAGCATACCCTCTATCCCTTCTATTCTCCATTCTTACCACATTCAAGACAAGTACTAATTCAAAATGAAATGAAATATGGTGATGGTAAGGGAATATTCGCACAAATTGGCGTAACAGCTGGAAGTATATGCAGAAAGAGTGGTTTGGTTTATTGTCCTAAATGTGTTTTGGATGATAAAGAAAAATATAGAGAGCCCTATTTTCATAGAATACATCAATTGCAAGGAGTACAAATATGTCCTGAACATAAATGCATGCTCAAGAACTATCCGATTACACGCAATAAAGAAAGTAGAATTTCTTTTATAATGCTTGATTATGAGAAAGTAGATTTGAATTTTGAATATATAAATGATGAGAAAACTTGTGAATTTCATAATATGGTTTCAAAATCAGCATTTTATCTCATAAATAGTGATTTAAGCGGATTTAATCAAAAACTCATATATGAAAAATATCAGAAATTGTTGGGAAATAAAGGACTTATGACTTATAATGGAACTATAAAACAGAAAGAAGTATTTACTGAGTTTATAAGTTATTATGGGCTAGAGATTTTAAATCAACTGGATTCACATATTGAATTTGATAATATGTCAAACTGGCTAAGAATGATTACTGAAAAGCCAAAAAAGGTAATTCATCCGGTTAGACATATTCTTTTTATAAACTTCCTTACTGGAAGTATAAAAGCGTTTTTTGAGAAAGAATTTGAGTTGATTAGACCCTTTGGTACAGGCCCTTGGCCATGCTTAAATCCTGTATCAAAACATTTCAGAAAGAATGTAATTACTGAGTGCATTATTACTCCAGACTTTAAAACTCGGCAACCTGTTGGAACATTTACATGTTCATGCGGATTTATTTATTCGAGAAAGGGACCAGATACACTAGAAAAAGACAGATATAAAATTGGGAGAATAAAGCAGTTTGGCTCTACTTGGGAAAGTAAACTGAAGGAACTGTTGCTTTTAAATAAATATGGTATAAGAGAACTTGGAAAACTAATGAGTTGTGACGCAAAAACTATTATACGATATTCTAGTAAATTAGGGATGAGCAGCTATTTAAACTCAAAAATGAGTGTAGAAAAAGATACACTAGGAACAAAATCAGGCAAAAGTCTTGAATTAGGTGAGCTATTTAAAACAGATTTAAATTATATTGATAGAAATCCAGGGTGCACTCGAAAAGATATAAGAAGTGCTTTCAAAAAGCAATACGCATGGTTCTACAGGAATGATAAAAAATGGATTGAGCAGAATTTTCCTAAGATGATACCTTGTGCTGAGAGAAACAAGGGAGCTGCTGGACATGTGGATTGGAACTTAAGAGATATTGAATTATTAAAAGAAATTGAAGTAGAATACAAAAAGTTGACTGAACAAGATAAATCAATAAGAATAACTAAATCAATACTTGGAAAAAGAACTGGAAAGTCAGCTGCTCTGGATATGAATATGGATAAGTTACCTAGAACAAAAGCTTATATTGGACATATAGTTGAAACTATAGAGGATTTTCAAATTAGGAGAATACGTGAAATTTGTAAACAACTTTATGAAAGCAAAGGCTCTTTTAAAAAATGGGAAGTCATCAAAAAGGCTGGCTTACAACCAGATTATTCAAAGAAGGTCGATGAGGCAATTAATGAAAATATAACTAGATATAATGTGTGAGGGTGAAAATGAAAAATAAGCGGGTCAAAAAGTCTATAGCTCTGAAAGTTTGGCCTTTTAAAAAGGATGATATTGCAAAGCTGTATTGGATAGACCATCCGTATTTGGATTCCGATAATAATTGGAAAATGGCTTTATATTTTAAAAAAGTACCTGATAATGAAATCAGAAGGTGTGATGTGGATTGGGGTACTTTAACGATATTGCGGATTGGTCGATTATATAAAGCTGGGAAATTGCTATTTAATGAAGATGAGATAAAAGCTGATTATATAAGGTATGTTAATAAAAAAGTGAAGGTATTTCATTTTGATAATCAATTTGAATGTAAAGAAGGCAAATATGAAATAACAACTTCTGATGGATCAAAGCATTCTGTGGTTATGAATGCTTTTTCAATAAGTGATGGAGATATATCTTTTCATATTCCAGTTATTGAGGTTGTTCGTTCAATACTGACTAAAAACAGAAAGTTACTATATGCAATTCTTCAACCAAATTCCTTAGATTATTATTTTTTACTTGAAAAAGATATAAGATATCCAGATAAAATATTAATTAATTTCTCAAAAGAGTATCCTATTGATTTACTTACAGATAAACATGTTAAGCACCTTATTTGGCTGAGTACAAATATAAATGCAAATGTTTCGTGGAATGAAGTATACAAAAGTCTCATTAAAGCTACAAATAATGGGATTAGTTTTCCATTTCCTTTTATAAATAATTATGAAATAGAGGCTCGCTTTCGTCAGGATGGGAACATAATTAGGATTGAAGAAATACTGAGTGTTAAGGGTGAAAAACTTGGCTATAAAGCTATTAGTATGAATTCTCCACGGCTACATGCTGTTTCAAACTCAAGTGAAGGTAGAAAGAAAACAATTATTAAAATTGATGATGAAGATGAGCTTGTAATTAATCCCAATAGTGCTGGAGCTAGAAAGCTAGAAACAATTGTTGATATACCCATTGCTGAACATGAATTTGAAGACAACCCCATAATTAATAGAATATATGCAGGAAAAATAAAAAATCGGACTGCAATAACTGATGATACTGAAAGAGTCTTGATTGATCCAAGTGAAATAGTCTCTACGGGTGATATTGGTGGACAAGGTAGCAGTGTTGGACTTGAGTATCGTGAACAAGAAGCCACTCAACAAAAGTTTGATGGAGAATTTGGTGAGTTTATATTGATACTCAAGGCGATGGATAAAAAATATACTGATATAAATACAAAAATTACAGTTGGAGAGTTACCAACTGGTAAAAAATTTTGTAAATGGGATGATGGAGTTACACCAAGAAAGTATTTGATTGCTGAAATAAGATTTAATAAAAAATTACCTTTTTACTTAATTGAGATAGAAAGACTTGGGAAAACACTTTCCACCCTTTTGCTGCTAAGTTTAATAGGATATGACGAAGCTTGGTGGGATAATGTATTTGATAAGGTTGTTACAGCTCTTGTTAATAATAATGGTGCTTGGGATATAAAAGTTAATGATGAATTGGAACTGTTAGGAGTTAGAAATGAAAGGTTTCATCATACACATGTAAGTAGAACTGTGCCGGAGATGGCGGATAAGATGTATGAGAAACTGATTAATGTATAAAAACTAATTATATTATAAGTCTTTGATATTGTCTTCACATATGAATAACTGGATTTTGCATTTTAAACTTTTTCTAAGACTTATTTATAATTTTTATTTTGAAGGTTCATGAAAAATATAATGATCTTTAATTATATAAACACTATAAACAGGAATAATAAATAAAAATAAAAATTCTAAAGTAATAATATTTATAAAGTTATTGTAGAATTTTTAAATACAATATATAATGGTATAGATATAAGATATACACAATATATGGAGGAACTCTAATATGTTTGGAATTGATGATTTGCTTCCGTTATCGGATCATAAAATATTTGAAGATTTGATTAATAAATGACATA
>Ga0209511_1000253_pt1 | contig 58411 bp, 49 predicted proteins | sample SSSSmetaG_FD_184141 | JGI IMG/M metagenome (GOLD analysis project Ga0209511, IMG submission 184141) | Glacier valley bacterial and archeal communities from Borup Fiord, Nunavut, Canada, to study Microbial Dark Matter (Phase II) - ​SSSS... | ecosystem: Environmental > Aquatic > Freshwater > Ice >... | reverse complement strand
GGATGAATAAATTTTGAAAGAGCAGTCATATCTTTTTCTTCTATTGCTTTGATTACTTTGTCAGAGGTTTCCTTAATAACTGCTTCCGCAATTTCTGGTATGATGATGCCTTCTTCTGTATATTCATAGGTAACCGCATTATCATCTTCCCTAGCTTCATCGACATCTTCGCTAGGTTCATTGATATCTTCGCTAACTTCATTATCATCTTCGCTAGCTTCATTATCATCTTCGCTAGGTTCATTGATATCTTCGCTAGTGTCATTATCCTTTGTAGTATCTTCATTTGTTGAAAGCTCAGGAATGGTTTTTATGGGCTTATCGATACTACATGCAGTCACCCCTAAAACCGATAAAATACAGATTAATATTAACATATAATGCTTCAAATGTATGCCTCCTTAGGAATGATAGAAATTGGTAACTCATAGTATTTAATATAGTTCCATAATTTTAATAAAATATGATATTATGATATAAGTTATAATAATTAGACGATACACGATGAAAAAAGTTCCTAGACATCATTATAAACTTATTTGTACTATATTCTAACTATATTCTATATTCTAACTAAAAGTAGTTATATCTTTATTGCTTTTTTTGATAATGAAAAATAGCACCAAAGGCCAATCGGTATCAAGATAAGGCTAATCCATTGTGATGTAGAAAATCCAAAGAAAATTCCTCTTGCGACATCACCACGATAAAATTCTATAACAAAACGCATAATTGCATAGTAAATTATATAAATACCAAAGATCTGGCCTGGTTTTCTTAGGCGTTTGGAAGAGATAAAGAGGCCAATACTAACAAGAAGATTGATACCACTTTCAATTAGTTGAATTGGAAGCAAGGGCACCCCGTTAGGAGCTGATATAGATTGATGGAATATAACATGAAATGCTCCGTGATAAGTAATACCATAACAACAGCCTGCAAAAAAGCATCCAATTCGGCCAAAGGCATGTATGAGTGGTATCGAAGGAGTGATCAAATCTAGCATAGCAATAAAAGGAATATGAAATTGTCTACAATAAATATAGTAACCAATGAATGCACCAATCAACCCACCATAAAAAACGAAACCAGTGAATAGGACAGAGAGAAATAATTTGTGGTCTGAAAAGTACAGCTCCCCATTGGTGAATAAACTAGGAATTATCGTTATGATAAAGAGCAATTTTGCACCAACAATTAAGCCAATGCCAGCATAGCAGGAGGAGAACATAATATCATCTCGTCCTAAATTATATTTTTTGCCTCTAAGTACAGCAATTGAAATACCAACAAAGGTACCAATTAAAATCATTAATCCATACATAGCAATATTTATCCCAAATAATTGTAATCTTGGTAACATAATGTTCCTCCAGTATTGAAATGATGAAGGGCTATTGCAATGTTTTGCAATAGCCCTTGTAATTTCTGATATGTATTATTTAATTAAAAAAATCACTGAGTTCATTTAAATCGTAGGTCGAATTATTAATTTGTTGTGCACCAGCACACATACAAGCACAGGAAATGGTTGTAATAACGCAGATAATAATTCCAATAATACCAAGAACAAGCCCGGCAGTAGCTAAACTAGATTGACCTGTTTTCTTTGCAGTAACAGCAAGAACGATGGCTACAATACCTGCAACTAAACCAAGAAAGGATATGATAGCGCCAGCGGAGTATGCACCTGAAAGACTTTTATAATCACTTAAGAAATATGAATTTGCGGCATTGGCTGTTCCGGCACAGGAAACAATCCAAGCAATGATGGCAAATAAGAATGTACCAAGTCCAAGTAATAGTGAAGCAGTTGCAACATTATTTTTGGTAGTTTGTGGTTTTTCCTGTTGATATACTTGCTGTTGCTGGTACACAGGTTGTTGTTGGTACTGTGGTTGTTGTTGAGGTTGTTGTTGGTACTGAGGTTGTTGAGGTTGTTGTTGGTATTGAGGTTGTTGCTGATACTGAGGTTGTTGAGGTTGTTGTTGATACTGAGGCTGCTGTTGTGTTTCTTGATTTTGTTGTGCCCCCTCGTTTGGTTGGAAATCATTGCCGTTATCCATTTCATATCCTCCTTATATTTAAAACCATAAAATATTTATAAACTTTATATAAATTATATTATAGATGGTATATCTTGTCAAATCAAATAAGCGAAAAGACTTATTATTTATCGTAAATATTTGAACATATTATTTTACCTAACTTGATTTGTGATTCCTTTCTGATAATTTGCTGCCATATCCGAATAATAGGAATAAGGCAATTGGTATAAGTAGGAGACTAATCCATTGTGATGATGAAAAAAGAAGTAACCTGCCACGAATCTCATCTCCACGTAAATACTCTAATAAGAATCTCATAATACTATAGCAAAGAAGATATAAGCCTACACTTCTTCCTTGATTCAAATTGGGTTTCTTAAAAAGCAGATAGGTAAGGAGCAAGAATAAAATAAAATTAAAGAGCGCTTCTATTAATTGTACCGGAAAATAGGCTTGATTATTAATGGTGGAAAAGGAGTTTGTATACACGACACGAAAAGGTCCGTTGTAAGGAAAACCATGACAGCAGCCTGTAAAGTAACAACCGAGGCGTCCAAAGGCATGGAAAAGAGGAATGATTGGAAGAAGGGTGTCAAAATAGCGAAAAACCGGCAAGTGAAAGGCTTTCAGATAAATAAAGGCACCTACAATACCACCAATTAATCCACCATAAAACACGAGACCACCATTAATAACGATGATACAGAAACGAGAAAAGTTTTGTAAAAAGGTAAGCTCGCTAAGCCAAAAATGATTAACACTAAAAATAAAATAAAACAACTTGGCTCCAATAAAGCAGCCAATCAAAGTAAACAGTAGCATGTAAAAAGTATCTTCAACAGATAGATTTTTCTTCTTCGTAAGCCAAATAGCAACAAGAAATGAGATGACGATACCTAGTATAGAGAATACCATTAGCATTGTGACCGTTTTACCAAATAATTGAAATGTAGATATCATGTTTTTATCCCCCAGAATTATAGTAATAGATAACTTAACGTAAATATATCCAATTTAGCCATTATATCACGAGAAGACCATTTTTGTACAAAATTTTTTATAACGAATTAGAAATTTAATAAGGTTTTTCCTTCAAGGGTAACATATATATTCATGATACAATTTAGTTGGAATTATGACACTCTAATCAACATTATCATATATATTTCTTCATAAAAATAGCTGTTGCAAAATACATAGTCTATATTCCTTGTATGCGAAGAAACAGTGCATTTCGCCTACAATTATTACAAACTTCCGTTTTGCAACAGCTCAATGAATATTTTTATTTATGCAAATGGATTTTCTGTCTTATAAAGCATTCCCTTAGGTTGGTTAAAGCCTAAATCTTCAACATCAAGATAATTGAATAGATCATATAACGGTTTTCCAAAGTGTCCAAAAGCAACTGCACCATGGTGAGGATAGTTCTTCTCAATTAATACATGGCGATAGAAACGTCCCATCTCAGGAATTGCAAATACACCGATGGAGCCAAAGGAACGAGTTGCTACTGGAAGTACTTCACCTTCTGCAACATAAGCTTTCAATTTAGCATCTGCAGTGCTCTGAAGGCGGAAGAATGTAATCTTTCCAGGAATTATATCTCCCTCTAAGGTACCACGTGTAATGTTTGGTTCCACATTAGGCTCTAAAGCTCTTGCCATAATCTTTTGATTCTTCATTGAACCAGAGCTTAATTTACACATAGCTGTGTTTCCACAATGAAAGCCCATGAAGGTATCCTTTAAGGTGTAATTATACTTGTCTTTGATTTCAGAATGATACATATCAGCAGGTACCGAGTTATTAATATCAAGAAGAGTCACAACATCATCACTGATGCAAGTACCAATGTACTCGCTTAATGCTCCATAGATATCAACCTCACAGGCTACCGGGTAACCCATAGCGGTAAGACGGCTATTTACATAGCATGGCACAAAACCAAATTGTGTTTGGAAGGAAGGCCAGCACTTGTTTGCAAATGCAATAAATTCTCTGGAACCTCTGTGAGCCTCAGCCCAATCAAGTAAGGTGATTTCATATTGTGCTAATTTAGGAAGGATACCAGGCATCTTGTTGCCGGCGCCAAGTTCATCCTGCATACTCTTTATTACTTCTGGGATACGAGGGTCATTTGCATGATCATTGTAAGCTGCAAATAAGTCAAGCTCAGAATTCTCTTCTATTTCAACACCTAAGTTGTAAAGCTGTTTGATTGGTGCATTACAAGCTAAGAAATCTTGTGGACGTGGTCCAAAGGAGATGATTTTAAGGTTGTTCAGACCGATAACTGCTTTCGCTACCGGTACGAACTCACCAATCATATCAGCAATTTCTTCTGGATTGCCTACCGGATACTCGGGAATGAAAGCCTTGATTCCCCTTAGCTTGAGGTTGTAGGAAGCATTTAACATTCCACAATAAGCATCACCTCTACCATCAGTTAAGTTATCACCACTTTCTTCCGCAGCAGCAACGAACATAGTAGGGCCATCAAAATATTTTGCAAGTAATGTTTCAGAAGTTTCAGGTCCAAAGTTACCAAGATATACAACAAGTGTATTACATCCTGCTGCCTTAACTTCTGCAAGAGCTTTCATCATATGAGTTTCATTTTCTACAGTAGTTGTGCATTCAAAGATAGCACCAACCTTTTTCTCGTAAGCAGCAACTACAGCTTTCCTTCTACTAGCAGAGAGTTCCATTGGGAAGCAGTCTCTACTTACTGCAACAATGCCTAACTTTACTTCAGGTAAGTTTCTCATTTCATTTCCTCCTATAATAATTAAATTAAGTTGGTAATATTCATACAAAGTTGTCTGATTTATAATTAAATTAGTGATATTAAAATTGCGTGAATATCCTATAAGGCTATTATATTTCGAAACGTTCGTTTAGTCAATGAATTATATAATTATTATGAAAATTTGTTGAAGCATAAGAGAATATATGGTAAAGTAAATGTAATAATAGTATGAAGAATTACTATTTAAGATACATATAAGGGGGATCCATCATGGAGGATAATAACGAACAAAAGGAAAAAATTCACTCAACTGATTCTGTGAATTATACAAAAGATCAGTCAGTGGAGCAACAACAGAAACAACAGCCACCATATCAACAGCCAACAGGGCAACAGTATCAACAATCGCCATATCAACAACCAGCAGGGCAGCAGTATCAACAGGCACCATATCAACAACCAAGTGGGCAGCTATATCAACAGCCACCATATCAACAATTGGCTGGACAACAGACTCAACAGCCGACTTTTCAACAACCGATACAACCGATGTATCAAGCACCAATACCACCACAGTATCAACAGCCACAATATCAACAAATGCAGCCGAAAAAGAGCGTGGGATTAGCTGTAGCTTCTATGGTACTTGGAATACTCAGTATTGTATGCTGGTGTAATCTCTATCTGTCATTACCTATGGGTATCGTCGGTTTGGTTTTGGGTGTTGTTAGCGTAAAGGGTGATAAAGGCGGAAAGGGAATGGCAATCACAGGTATTGTTCTTAGTATTGTTTGTATAGCTTTAGTTGCTCTTGCCATAATAGGATGTTCTACTTTCAATTATTCTACAGGCAACATGATTGATAATATTTTTGATTCATCAGAAGTTTTTGATTTTTAACTTAAAAAATTGTGTTACGCACAAAAATAAATGAGGAGTGTTCAGAGTGAACGCTCCTCATTTATTTTTGTTTTCTTTAACTTAGTGCCTAACCTTTTATGGCGTTAAAAAGGGGAAGAAGTTACGAATAACAAAATAGAGTAGAATTAAAAATATCAAACAAATATAAAAACCTGGCTTTCGCGGTAGAACTTGAAGGTATTTACCGAAAGAATAAGTAGCAAGCTCAATATAAGCACATAAGCATAAGAAGAGAAGTAGAATTGGTACAATATTATAGCGTAAGGAGGTAAGAATATCGCCTTTCAATAAGGCAAGAACACTACGAGTATTACCACAGGCAGGACAATAAAGATGAAATACCTGATAGAAGGGACAAATAGGAAAATTTAATGTAATCCTTACGATGTAAGCTTTTAATATATATAAGAAGCTACATAGGAAAGGAATGAGTAGTGTGATTAATTTTAGTCGAAACGTTTTACGCATGAAAATCACTCCCTGTTATTTGTAATCTTCTGAAATTGCTCTCAATCCAAGCTGGAAGTTGAGAGAAAACATGATTAATTATAACATAGTTATCCATGCTTTCAACCTTATAATTTATTAAAATGCTTGTGATGGGATTTGTTATGATATATAATATGTGATAATAAAGACAGATACAGAAATTTAGTGATATCATGATGATTTTTCATGAGATTAATGGATTATGTGGGGTAAAAAGAGTGAAAGATTTTTCGAATCTTTCACTCACAAAGTTTGTGCCTGCGAAATCTTTGGCACAAACTTATTATGCGCAGAAAACATGCACAGGAATGAGGGAAAATATGCGAATAATTGAATATTTACAAAAAAATAGATTGATATTGGATGGTTCCATGGGAACTTATTATTCTAATATCGTAGATCAACCAGGATCGGTTTCTGAAAGAGCAAATATAACAGCACCTGAGGTAATTGAGAGAATTCATAAAGAATATATATCGGCTGGTGCGAGACTCATTCGGACGAATACTTTTCTAGCAAACAGAGCAATTCTAAATATTACGATTGACGAACAAAAAACACTTGTAAAAGCAGCGTGCCGTATCGCAAAGCAGGCCGTAAGGGAATCTACAAACGCGAATACAGAACAAAATGAGGTGTGGATTGCGGGTGATTTAGGACCGATAACGGAGAATGCACAGACACAAGAGAGTGAAGTATTAAAAGAATATCAACTGCTTTGTGACACGTTTATTGAAGAAGGGCTTGACGGTATTCATTTTGAAACATTTGCAGATTTAAAATATATTGAGAAATTGGTTCCTTATATTAAAGAAAAGAAAAAGGACATGTTTATTTTAACAAGCTTTAGCCTGAATAAAAATGGTTATACCAGATCCGGAATTAGTGCAGCTCGTCTCATGAACCAAATAGGTGAGATGGACGGGATTGATGCTTGTGGTTTTAATTGTGGGATTGGCTCCGGACATATGCAGCAAATTCTAAGAAAGGTATCATTTCCGGAACATAAATTGATCTTTGCCGCCCCCAATGCAGGCTATCCAGAACAAATGCAAAATCGTATGGTTTTTATGGACAACGCAAAATATTTCGGGGAAAATATGAGAAGAATTGCTGACCTTGGAGTTACGCTCCTCGGTGGCTGTTGTGGAACAACACCAGAATATATTGGAATTCTTGTTCGTGATATTGATGTCAGAAGAATTTCCTCAATGCAAAGAAATGATATCGAAGAGCCTTCGGAGCAAGCGCAGACGACAAACAGCAATTATTTTTATGAACTTTTAAAGACTGGGAAGAAAGTGATCGCGGTAGAGTTGGATCCGCCCTATGATGCAGAAATTGACACAATTATGGAACGCGCACATATCTTAAAGCAAAACAATGTGGATATCATCACGTTTGCAGATTCTCCGATGGGAAGAAGTCGTGTTGATTCAGTTCTCATGAGTATTAAAATTGCGGATGAGGTAGGAATTCCTATCATGCCACATGTTTGTTGCAGGGATAAGAATATGATAGCAATGCGTTCCGGCCTTCTAGGTGCGTATATCAACGACATACGTAATTTGCTTATTGTAACAGGAGATCCGGTACCGGGAGAAAGCAGAGTATCCACGACAGGCGTATTTGATTATAATTCCATACAACTTATGGAATATGTCAAAGAAATGAATGTGGAACATTTTGCAAATGACCCCTTTTGTTTCGGTGGGGCACTCAACTATGGAAGAGGAGTTCTGGAAAAGGTAATAGAACGAATGAAGCGGAAGATGGATGCAGGAGCGAAGTATTTTCTTACGCAGCCAATCTTCACAGCAGAGGACGTGGAACGAATTCGCCTGATCAAGGAAAAGGTAGACACGAAGATAATCTGTGGAATCATGCCACTAGTAAGCTATCGGAATGCAAATTTTATCAAGAATGAGATTACTGGGATTCATGTTCCAGATGACATTGTTAACCGATATCAGCCGGATATGTCAAAAGAAGAGGCGGAAAATGTCGGGGTAGAGATAGCACTAGAGATGATGGAACAGCTTGATACCATTGCGGATGGTTATTACTTTATGTTACCTTTTAACAGGGTGAGTCTGATTGAGAAAATAATGAGTCGGAAAACCTTTGAAATTAGAAAACATGCGCAGGAATGAGGAAAAATATGACAAAAAATGATTTTGAGCGATTGATACAATCAAAAATAGTAATCTTAGATGGGGCTACCGGTAGTAATCTACAACAACGTGGAATGCCGACTGGTGTATGCCCTGAACAGTGGATTTTAGAGAATAAGGAAATCTTAATCAATTTACAGAGAGAATTTCTTCATGCTGGTTCCGATATCATATTAGCACCGACCTTTACGGCTAATCGAATTAAACTAGAAGAGTACGGATTAGAGGATAAAATAGAAAGTATCAACAGAGATTTGGTGAAGCTGTCAAAGGAAGCAGTCCGCAGCTATCAAGATGAGAGTAATAGCTTAAGAAAAGTTTATATTGCCGGGGACCTAACAATGACAGGTGAGCAGCTTTATCCGGTTGGAAAACTTGCCTTTGAAGAACTTGTTACTGTTTACAAAGAACAGATTGAACATTTACTCAAAGAGGGTGTTGATTTATTCATTATTGAGACGATGATGAGCTTACAAGAATGTAGGGCAGCAGTAATCGCCGTTAAGGAAAGTTGTGATTTACCTGTCATGGTCTCGTTAACTTTTAACGAGAATGGCCGTACTTTCTATGGGACAGATCCAAAGACAGCGATCATCGTACTGCAAAGTATGGGCGTAGATGCAGTAGGAGTCAATTGCTCCACAGGTCCTGATAAAATGTGCGAGGTTGTTCGTATCATGAAGCAGTTTGCCTTCGTCCCAGTGATTGCAAAGCCAAATGCAGGTTTACCAAGTCTCGTGAATAACAAGACTGTCTTTCCGATGGGTGCAGAAGAATTTGCTTTAGGAGTGCAGAAACTTATTATGGCAGGTGCCAGCATCGTTGGCGGTTGTTGTGGAACAACACCAGAGCATTTAAAACAAATGGTTGATGAAGTTCTAAATAACGAAATTCCTGAAATTAATCAAAATCATATTAGGGCGTTAACGACCGAGAGAAATACGGTTGAGATAGATCTTGATGGCAGTTTTATGGTGGTAGGGGAACGAATCAATCCGACGGGGAAAAAAGCATTACAAGAAGAGTTAAAAGTAGGAACGCTCACGATCATATCTCAGATGGCAATAGAACAATCGGAAAATGGTGCTGATATCCTTGATATTAATATGGGCATGAACGGAATAGATGAAAAGGAAATGATGCTTCAAGTAATGAACGAGGTGTTACGAATTACGAATGTGCCCTTAAGTATTGATTCAAGCCATGTAAACGTGATTGAAGCAGCACTTCGGAACTACCCTGGGCGTGCATTGATTAATTCCATATCCCTAGAGACCGAGAAGTTTGAAAAATTAATACCAATTGCTAAAAAATATGGAGCAATGTTTATCCTGCTACCACTGTCTGATCAAGGATTACCAAAAGACATCGAAGAGAAGAAACAAATTATTCATACCATTCTTGAACGAGCTTATACACTGGGGCTAATGAAGGAAGATGTTATTGTAGATGGGCTTGTCAATACAGTGGGTGCAAACCAAAAAGCCGCTATAGAGACATTAGAAACCATACGTTATTGTAAAGAACTTGGACTTGCAACTATAGTTGGATTATCCAATATTTCATTTGGACTTCCAGAACGCCAATTTGTCAACAGCACCTTCTTATCCTTTGCGATACAGGCAGGTCTTACCATGGCAATTGCAAATCCATCTCAGGACTTACTGATGAATACAGCCTTTGCAGCCGATTTACTACGTGCGAAGGAAGGAGCAGCGGTCAAATATATTGAGCGTGTTACCACAAGACCGACGTTCATCAATTCGACAGTAGCAGCGTCAAACAAAAGTACCATCAAGAGGGCGACTAATGATAAGTTGGCAGCTATCTTTGAAGCAGTGCTCAAGGGAGACCAGAGAAATATTCTCTCACTCGTCGAAAAAGAATTAGAAAATAAAGTAGCGCCGGCAGATATTGTAGATCAAATGCTTATTCCTGCAATTAATGAGGTTGGTAAATTATTTGATCAACAGAGATACTTCTTGCCTCAGTTAATCGCTAGTGCTGAGACAATGAAAAAAGCCATAGATTATCTGGAACCAAAATTACAAAAAGGAGAACATACCAAAAAACTTGGAACCGTTATTATTGCTACAGTAGCAGGTGATATTCATGATATCGGCAAAAATCTAGTAGCTTTGATGTTAAAGAATTATGGCTTTCAAGTAATAGATTTAGGTAAAGATGTTCCTTCCGATAAAATTATCCGCGTTGCAAAGGAAGAAAATGCAGACATTATTGCGCTTTCTGCATTAATGACTACGACAATGATTGAGATGAAAAATATTGTACAACTTGCAAAAGAAGCAAAGCTAAAGTCCATGATTATTATCGGTGGTGCCGTAATCACACAGGGTTATGCGGATGAGATAGGCGCGGACGGCTTCTCGCCGGACGCACAAAACGCAGTTCGATTAGTACAACGATTGATGAAACAATAAGAATGAGAAGCGGAACATGAACACATAATAGTGGACATGTTCTCTTTTGATTTTCGATTCTAATAAAACAAATTAAAATTTATAATCTTTTTTAAAGTTCATCTTAGGTACAGCACTTATAATCAGTATTGAAGTTAGTTATGCGAAAGGAGAAATTATATGGACATAGTAATTATTCCAGCATACAATCCGGATAGGAAGCTTATAGAACTTGCAAGTGAATTGTGTGACAGGGGAATTGAAAATATCTTAGTTGTCAACGATGGAAGTGAACAACAGGCTCTAGAGATATTTGATCAGCTTAGTAATTACGCGGTTGTCCTGACACATGACATCAACAGGGGCAAAGGTGCCGCTATAAAAACGGCCTTAAGGTATGTATCAGATAATCTGTCTGATATACAAGGTATTGCTATGTTGGATGCAGATGGACAGCATCGCCCGGAAGATGCAATGCGTTTGTTAACCCAACTGCACGAAAACGACACAGGTCTGGTTCTGGGTGTCCGAAGTTTTAATGGAAAGATTCCTTTACGTTCCCTTTTTGGAAATACGGTAACAAAATATGTATTTCGATTATGCAGTGGCAAATGGGTTTCAGATACACAGACAGGTCTGAGGGCCTTTTCGGCAGATTTAGTTCCTAAATTACTAAATGTAAAGGGGGAGCGATATGAATATGAAATGAATGTTCTTTTGGCCTGTGCTAAAAATAAGACAAGAATTACAGAGGTTCCGATTGCTACCATATATCATGATGACAGCAATTCTTGTTCACATTTTCGGACCATCCGTGATTCCGTGAGGATTTATGGGAATCTATTGGCATTCTCGGGAGCATCGTTCTTAAGCTTCTTACTTGATTATTTGCTGTTCTTCCCGTTAGTTTGGATGTTTGGACGCGGCTTTTCTGAGGGGACGGCCTTAATCTGTGGTAATATTGCTGCTCGTTTATTCAGTGCTGCTTTTAATTATTACCTTAATAGTACATTTGTATTTCGATGCAAAAAAAATAGGCAGAAATCCATTTTTAGCTATGCAATGCTAGCTTGTGTGATTTTAGTTTTCAATACGATAATATTATATTGTCTGCATGATTTACTGGGTCTGAAGAAGGCACTGGCCAAGTTGATTACGGAAATGCTTTTATTTATCATAAGCTTTAGCGTACAGAGATTCCTAATTTTTAATAAAGAGACAGAAGAAGAGGGTGATAAGGATGATGAATAGGAAAAAACTATTACCAGCATGGTTGGTAATATTGATTGATATATCAATAATTGCGGTTTATACGATTGGATTTTATGGAATCTATTATCTGACACCGAGGCAGCTTGAAAGCAACAACATAAAGACGAACCAGGGAGAAACATCAGTAAAATCATCTGAAACGGCAACAGGTACACAAACTGAAACAGGATCAGAAACAGGATCAGAAACAGAAACGGAAACAGGAACAGATACAGAAACAGGAACAGATACAGAAACTGAAAACTCAACAGGAACATCACCTGGAACAACAGAAAATCTGGCAACAAAGTTTGCTGATTATTTTACTGATACAGTAGTATCAACAAGTAGCACTTATAGCAGTAAAAATATTTCTGTCACAGTTGATAAACAAACCGAAGGCGCGGGAAGCAGCATGGTTACCTATTATGTTGCAGATATTTACATTGCGGATATTAAATGCCTTCAGAGCGGGTTTGCGGATGATACTTATGGTATAGGGTATTCGGATACTGTACTTAATATGGACGAATCATTAAATGCTATTCTGGCCATGAACGGAGATTATTATGGAAATGGCGGAAATGGTGTTGTTATCCGTAATGGTGAAGTATATCGATCGAATTCAAGCAGTTCGGATGTATGTGTATTATATTATGATGGAACCATGAAGACTTTCTCTGCACAGGAGTTCGATGTCAATCAGGCAATTGAAGACGGTGCATGGCAGGCGTGGTGTTTCGGTCCGGAACTATTAGATGATACGGGAAGCAGTATGACCGATTTTACAGCGGACGGTCACGTGAAGCAGACAAATCCCCGAAGTGCAATAGGATACTACGAACCTGGACATTACTGTATGGTAGTCGTTGATGGTCGCCAAAGCGGATATTCTGAGGGATTAAACCTTTCGCAATTATCTTCATTATTTGAAGAGCTAGGATGTACATCTGCTTATAATATGGACGGCGGGAAATCATCATCAATGACATTTGATGATGCGTTAACCAATCAACCATCTGATGGCGGAAGAGAAGTGAGCGACTGTATTTTAATTAAGGAGGTAGAATAATGATGAAGATGATACGAAGTGTTTTGCCACATATTTTGGTTGTTTTATCTGGGGTATTTATCGTTTTTCTGGTTTTGGACGGATACAATCCGACGATGAATTTTATAAACAACCCTGTGTCTTTAAAGTTATTTTGGGCTTTTTGTATTCTGTCAATTCTTAATTCAGCTATTATAATAGTGTTAAACCGTAAAGAATGGCGGAAAAAAAATGAAGAAAAGATATAGGGATGGGAATAACACAGATAATCCTCCTGTTAGCTAAAATTTAGTTTTTCACTTTACGTGTAATAATAGAGCAACATATTGAGAGTCAACAATAATTTATCGTTAAACAATAAATTATTGTTGACTTTCGTTTTTTATTATGATATATTAATTGAAAAGGAAAATATATATATTTAATATAGGAGGGTGAGTAAGTTGAAGAAAAGAAAAAATTTAGTGAATTTTACGAAACGTTTACTTGACTTTATGTTTTATGCTGGAATTGCTGTTTGTTTAGGGGTTCCACTGATTTTTTGGCAGGCGGGAAGATACTTTAGTATTTTTCACAGATATTACATACCGTTTTGCATTATTTTTATGATTGCAGGCGTGTTTACACTAGTCATCGTGTGGGATTTACGTAATATGTTTAAAACGGTAGTGAGTGAAAATCCTTTTGTAAAGGAGAATGTAATATCACTTAAAAGGATGGGTGTCTGTGCATTTATCATCGCGGTACTTATGGCTATACGCCTGGTATTTGCTATTACGCCGGCGGCTTTAGTGCTCGTAGCAGTATTCTCAGTTGCTGGGCTATTTTCCATTGTGCTATCCCAGGTATTTGATCAAGCAGTAACTTATAAACAAGAAAATGATTTAACCATATAGGGGGTGCCAGGATGATTGTAGTTAATTTAGATGTTGTAATGGCACAGCGTAAGATGGGACTCACAGAGCTTGCCGGAGCGGTTGATATTACCATGGCGAACTTATCCATTCTTAAGAATAATAAGGCAAAAGCAATGCGCTTTAGTACACTAGAGGCGATCTGCAAAGCTCTAAAGTGTCAGCCGGGAGATATATTGGCTTATGTGGAAGACAAAGAGAATTAAGTAAAATATTTAAATAGAAAGAAGACGGATTTACCATATCCAATAAGTAATTATTTTAAATAGGAGGGATTTTTAACATGGAACAATTTCATAATGATCTTCTTGTAACAGAGGAAGAGAAACATCCTACAGTGATGGATAAGAATGAAATCAATACGAATTCAACGCTGCTTAATAAAGTAAGCCAAAAATTCAATATCTTTGGTGGAATTAGTCTTATCTTTGGGAGCACTTTTGCATTATGCTTTTACAAAGCGGGAACAGGTATAAATTATCTTATATTTGTTATCGTAATGGTGGTTTTATTATGTTCCATCAGTAAGGCACTAAATATGGTCGTTAAAAAGGCGACTGCGGCTTGCTATATGGGAGCAATATTACTTGGACTATCAACATTTCTTACAGCGAATGAAACCTTGCATTTCTTAAATACTGTTGGAATACTATTATTACTTGATGTAGCACTGCTCCATCAGATTTATGCGGATGACAAGTGGGATTTTGTGAAGCATCTAGGAAGGATGTTTGGACTCTTATTTCATTGCATTGCTACCATTGGTTTACCATTGATAGATAGTTATCATTATCTTGGAAATACCAAGTTATTAAAGAAGGATAGGACTAGAAACATTATCCTTGGAATGTGCATTGCCATCCCTTTATTGTGGATCATCGTGTTGCTGCTTTCTAGTGCAGATCTTCTTTTTAATGAATTAACGGGCCAGTTCGTCGAATTTCTCAGTTCCAATGATATTGTGGGTGTTGGTATTATGATTTTGTTTGGTTTTGTTGCTTGCTATTGCATTATCTGTGGTTCGGTTCGTCGTGAAGAGGTAGATAATCAAAAGCAAATGAAAAGGGCGAATCCAACGATTGCTATTACTACAATGACATGCTTATGCTTGGTGTATGTACTCTTTAGTGGCATTCAAGTGATCTATTTATTTGCAGACGGATTGTTTCACTTACCGCAAGAATTTACCTTTGCTGAATATGCAAGGCAAGGATTCTTCGAACTTCTTTTCGTAACAGGAATTAATATTGTACTCATTTTCGGCAGTACCATGCTTTTTGAAGAAAGTAAAATACTTCGTATCCTTTTGATTTGCATGACAGTATGTACCTATATTATGATTGCATCAGCGACCTATCGAATGCTCCTATATATTGGAACATATCATCTAACGTTCCTGCGACTTTTTGTTTTACTGTTTCTCCTTATTGACAGTTTGGTGCTTGCAGGGGTGATTACTTCAGTGTTTGTAAGTAAGTTTCCGTTGTTTGGTTATTGCGTAGCGGTTGTTTCAACCTGTTATATTTTGTTTTCTTTGGGAAAGCCAGATTATTTGATTGCATCTTACCATATTAGTCACGAAGAGACGCTTGATTATGAAGATTTTCAATTCTTAACCGTAGAACTTTCCATTGATGCGGCACCAATTATAGTACCAATCTTGTCAGATCCTGCTTGGTGGAACAAAGCGGATACTGATAACACTGTTGGGAATTTGGCCCAGCCTAATTTGTGGGAACAAGTGCGCGTCGGCAGGGATAATTATTACGAACAGATTACACGAAAAGAACAGGAGAGTGGGTTCAGAGATTTTAATTACTCCAAATATTTAGCTTCCAGTTACGCAAGTCAATATCCGATAAAGTAATTCACAATCAAAAAAGCAATTCACAATCAAAAAAGTAAGGCTCACACTTAAAATGATACATAAGTGTGGGCATTTTTAAGATACAATATATTTTTTCGTTTCATTTCATCCTATTTGTGGTATAATAGTTAACAAAATATGTTAGTTATTAACCTTGATATGATGGAAGGATAAGAAGATGGAACAACAAAATACTAGGAACGATCAACCATGGATGAAATATTCAGTGGATGTGATCATACCTACCTATCGGTCAGATGATAAACTTGATGAACTACTTAAAAAACTTTATCAACAGACGATAAAACCAAATAAAGTGATCATACTTCACACAGAAGAATACCAAGGACAACCACAGGGAATTCCTGAGATTCTTGGAAGTAATATTAGCGTGATAACGATTGAAAGACAGAACTTTGATCATGGTGGCACCAGAAAATATGGAGCTAGTCTTTCTGACGCGGATATTCTAATGTATATGACGCAGGATGCGATACCAGCAGATGAGTATTTAATTGAAAATTTATTGGAACCCTATGAGGATCCAAAGATTGCAGCAACCTATGCCAGACAGTTGCCGAACCATACTGCAAATTTATTAGAACGCTACACGAGATATTTTAATTATCCAAAGAACAGTCTAGTAAAATCCTCCGAAGATATAGAAGAACTCGGAATTAAGACTTTCTTTTGCTCCAATGTGTGTGCTACGTATCGCAATTCGATTTATAGGGAGCTTGGTGGCTTTGCCCATAAGACTATCTTTAACGAAGATATGATTATGGGATTTGGAATCATCCATTCAGGCTATTACATTGCTTATGCGGCCGAAGCCAAAGTAATACATTCCCATCATTATACTTATGTGCAACAGTTTACAAGAAATTTTGATTTGGGTGTATCACACAAGGAATTTGCAGAATTATTTGGTAGTGTGAAATCAGAATCAGAAGGAATGAAGCTAGTAAATCAGACCCTAAACTTTCTTGTGGATAAGAAAAAGCTTTGGCTAATTCCAGAACTGATTTTGACAAGTGGGTTCAAATTTATGGGATATCAGTTAGGAAAGCGTTATGCTAAATTACCGAAGAAATGGTTAACGCATTTTAGTATGAATAAAGCGTATTGGAAATAGAGCATGAAAACAGGAGAGTTAAAAAATGAGTAAAGTAACTATCATCATGACAACTTATAATGGCGAGAAATATGTAATGGAACAGGTGGAATCTATTCTTTCCTCTTCCTATCAAGACTTTGAGCTACTAATTTATGATGATGGTTCTAAGGATGCAACATGGAGCATTTTAGAACAACAAGAAAAGCTTTATAAAGGCAAAATCCATGTGTTTCAGAATGAAAGAAATCTGGGCGTAACACATAATTTTCTTCAGGCAATATGTCATTCAACAGCGGAGTATATTATGCTATGTGACCAGGATGATGTATGGAAACCAAATAAGATTTCACATACCTTAAAAAAAATGCAGCAGATGGAGGAAAAGTACAAAAAAAATCTTCCGATTGCTGTATTTACGGATGCTACCGTTGTGAACCAAGATTTAAAAGTATTGCACGATTCTTTTTTTAAGGCGAGTCATTTAGATCCCTTTCAAACTGATTTGTCCCATCTTCTAATGGAAAACAAGCTAATAGGTTGTACCGTGATGATCAATGCAGCTCTTAAAACTATTATCAAGGAGCACAAGCTTCCACAACTTGCGAGATTTCATGATGGGTGGATTGCACTCATTGCAGCTGCATTTGGAAGAATTGGATATCTTGAGGAAGCTACTTTATTGTATCGTCAGCATGGGCAAAATGTAGTTGGAAATGTCAGATTTCTTGCCTATCTTAAAAATCGAATCACATCAATTAGAAGACAAAAGGAAGCTCTCTTAGCACAACAAAGTCAAGCAGGAGAATTTTGCGCATTATACAAAAACATACTAACAAAAGACAATATTCATCGGATTAGTATATTTGCTAATTTGCATAAAGTAAATTTTATTACAAGAAAATATCAGGTAATTCACTTTAGATACTTAAAAACAGGATTAATCCGTAATGTAGGACTTATGATTATTGTATAGTTTTGTATTTTTATGCAGTCAATATTAACGCGAAAGAATTTCAAAAATAGTGCAAACTGTCTTGTATCAGCACTTGACAAATATAATCGTAATTGATACAATAACTTAAAGTTTAATATTCTTACCTTATTATACAGAAACAGAAGCCCCATTGCAGAGTGTCCTGTGGTGTTGGGCTTTTCTTATAAGCGGTAGATTAGACAAGTAAGTATGAGCACATAGTAAGAGAGGAGCATTCTATGAAGAAGATGGTACTGTCAATCCTAGTAGATAATACAGCTGGTGTATTAAGCCGTGTATCAGGTTTATTCAGCAGAAGAGGATATAATATCGATAGTTTGACTGTAGGGGAAACACAGGATCCTACAATTTCTCGAATGACCGTTATGGTTCATGGAGAGGATCAAATTCTAGAGCAAATCAGAAAACAGGTTCAAAAGCTTGAAGATGTGATTGAAATCAAAGAACTTGCACCGGAAGATTCCGTGTGTAGAGAACTTCTACTTATAAAAGTATGCGCAACAGATAAAGATAGACAGGCTATCATCGCTGTAGCAGATATCTTTCGAGCAAAAATAGTGGATGTAGCAATTGAATCTCTGATGATAGAGATTACTGGAAACCAAGCAAAAATTGATGCATTTATAAATCTATTGCAAGGATTTACAATAAAAGAGCTTGTTCGGACCGGTATTACAGGTCTTACGAGAGGATCAGGAGATATTGCTGATTATATAGACGATTAAATTAATGATGGGAGACGAAATTCTCCTAAACATATTTTTACAAAAAGCTGGAGGAGAAATCCTCCTAAAAAAAAATTGGAGGATTATATCATGGCAAAGATTTTTTATCAACAGGATTGTAATTTATCATTATTAGAAGGCAAGACAGTAGCAGTTATCGGTTACGGTAGCCAAGGACATGCACATGCACTTAATGCGAAGGAGTCCGGTGTACATGTAATCATTGGTCTTTATAAAGGTAGTAAGTCATGGGCTAAAGCAGAAGCTGCTGGCTTTGAAGTATATACAGCAGAGGAAGCTGCTAAAAAAGCTGATATCATTATGATTTTAATTAACGATGAGAAGCAAGCCAAGATGTACAAAGAATCTATAGAGCCAAACTTAACAGAAGGAAAAGCTTTAATGTTTGCACATGGTTTCGCAATTCATTTTGGTCAAATCATTCCACCAGCTAACGTTGATGTTATGATGATTGCACCAAAGGGTCCTGGACATACTGTAAGAAGCCAATACATGGAAGGACAAGGCGTACCTTGCCTTATCGCTGTTCATCAAGATGCAACAGGAAAAGCGCATGAATTAGGACTTGCTTATTCCCTTGCAATTGGTGGTGCAAGAGCGGGCGTTCTTCAGACAACATTTAGAGAAGAAACAGAAACAGATCTTTTCGGTGAGCAAGCCGTTCTTTGCGGTGGTGTAACTGCTCTTATGAAGGCTGGTTTTGAAACATTAGTAGAAGCTGGATATGAGCCAGAAAGTGCTTACTTCGAATGTATCCATGAGATGAAATTAATCGTTGACTTAGTTAACGAAAGTGGATTTGCAGGCATGAGATATTCTATCTCTAATACTGCTGAATACGGAGATTACATCACAGGATCTAAGATCATCACAGCTGAAACAAAGCTAACAATGAAGAAAATACTTACTGATATCCAAGATGGTACCTTTGCACGTAACTGGTTACTTGAGAACCAAGTTGGATGCCCTTACTTTAATGCTAAGAGAAGAATGGAATCACAACATCAACTTGAAAAAGTTGGCGCAGAGCTTCGTCAAATGATGAGTTGGACAAAGAAGAATAAATTAATCAATAACTAGTAACTAATAAGTAATAACTAATAACTAGTAACTATTAACTAATAGCTAATTACTAGTAAAATAATAACTAATAAATAATATTGTAAGTAATATAAAAAGGTGCAACCAAAAGGTTGCACCTTTTTAAGTTATTTTCCTATATTTCTAGCTAGACAGACAAAAGGTCATCAGCCGTAGTAAGGATATGGCCGGATGATCTTTTTGTTTATGGATATCTTGTTCTAATTATTCGATATGAACGGTATAATTTAAAAGATATTAAAAAGCTTTTGAGAACATCAATTTTATAAAAAGTTAGGAAGCTATTTATTGAGTAAGTCTTAGTAAGGAGGCTGAAATGAGCGAGAAAATTGTTAAATGCGACGGTTGCGCAAAGGATGAAAAGCGAAAATACGATGAAATTGCGAATATCATTGATCTTTATAAGGACAAGGAGGGAAGCCTCATTCAAATCCTTCATCTTGCACAGGAAATCTACGGATTCTTACCCCTAGAATTGCAGAAATTTATTGCAAGCTCCTTGGATAAACCCTTGTCTGAAGTGTCCGGAGTCATCACATTTTATTCCTTCTTTTCCACCAAGCCGAGGGGTCAGCATACCATAAGAGTATGTCTTGGCACGGCTTGCTACGTAAGAGGAGGAAAGAAGCTTGTGGAACGCCTTCAGGATATGTTGAATATTCAGATTGGTGAAACAACGAAGGATGGAAAATTTACCTTTGAAATTGCCCGTTGTATCGGCGCATGTGGGCTTGCACCCGCGATGATGATTGATAACGTGGTTTATAAGCAGGTAAATGTAAATAAATTAGAGGCTATTATCTCGAAATATTAGAAAAACGCAGGAGTTAAAATGGGACAGCTGTTAAACGAATAGAAAGTAGGTACTTTATTATAAGCCTGCATGTCTTTGATGAAGATATGAAGCAGGCATATGGAGGTTAGTGTGAAAATTAAGAGCTAATTTTCACACAGTAAATTTGTGCTGACGCCCAAATTCACGGGTATCGGCAGCATGGAGGGTTAATATGAGTAGTGAAATAATAGAAAGTATTTCAGACCTTGAGCACATTAAAGCCATATACAATGAGAAGCTTGCGAGCTATAAGCATCAGATTTTGATATGCAGTGGTGCTGGCTGTATTTCATCAAATTGTGGTGATGTGAAAAAGGCTATTCTTGATGAAATCAACCGGAGTGAGCTGCAAAACGATGTGATTGTATATGAAACTGGCTGTATGGGTATCTGCGCGGTAGGCCCAGTTATCTTAATACTACCGGAGCGAATCTTCTATACAGAATTAACACCAGAGATTGCTAGGAATATTATAAAAAGTCATATTGTAAATGGCGAGATTCTAACGGAGCACACATTTTATGATAGCTCTTTACATAAACATGTTCCAAAAATCGATGACATTGATTTCTTTAAAGAGCAGGTGAAAATTGCTCTTAGAAATTGTGGAGCTATGGAATATGGTAGTTTGGATGCTTTCGTCGCACGGGATGGGTATCTTGCAGCGGCTAAGGCACTTACAGAAAAGAAAAGCCTAGAGATTATAGAAGAAGTGAAAAAGTCTGGATTAAAGGGACGGGGTGGTGCTGGATTTCCAACCGGTGTAAAATGGGAGGCTGGTTTTCATGCAATCAGCGATCATAAATTCATTGTATGTAACGCAGACGAGGGCGATCCCGGTGCTTTTATGGACCGAAGTATTATTGAGGGTGATCCACATTCCTTGATTGAAGGTATGATTATTGGAGGATGTGCTATTGGTGCCAACAGGGGCTATGTCTATGTTAGAGCAGAATATCCAATCGCAGTGGAGCGTTTGACGGCTGCAATTGAAGAAGCACGCAGACGCGGACTTTTGGGGCGCAGATTATTTGGCAGTGAGTTTAGCTTTGACCTTGAAATTCGTATTGGTGCAGGTGCATTTGTCTGTGGAGAGGAAACCGCACTCATGTCTTCGATTGAAGGGCGCAGAGGCGAGCCAAAACAAAAACCACCTTTCCCATTTCAGAAAGGATTATTTGGTCAGCCTACCATAATAAATAATGTTGAAACCTTTGTAGCAATACCAGTCATCCTTTTAAAGGGTGGGGAGTGGTATTCGCAGTTCGGAACACAAACAAGCAAAGGAACGAAGGTATTTGCTCTTGCTGGAGATATCGAAAATACGGGAATTATTGAGGTGCCAATTGGAATGCCACTCGGCGATATATTGTTTAAAATTGGTGGAGGAATGCGGGATAAGAAGAAATTCAAATCAGCACAAATCGGGGGACCGTCTGGCGGGTGCATCACTAGGGATAATCTTAATGTCTCTGCAGATTATGAATCCCTTACAAAACTCGGTGCCATTATGGGATCCGGCGGTCTTATTGCCATGAATGAGGATGCATGTATGGTGGATACTGCACGATTTTTTATGGATTTCATTCAAGATGAATCGTGTGGAAAATGTGTTGCCTGTCGGGTTGGAACGAAGCGAATGCTTGAAATTCTGGAACGTATTACGTGTGGCGAAGGGCAAGAGGGGGATATTGAGCTTTTAGAGGAGCTTGGTGAAACCATACAGCAAACAGCAATGTGTGGTTTAGGACAGACTGCGCCGAACCCAGTACTCAGTACCATAAAATATTTTCGTAATGAATATGAAGAACATATTAAAAATAAATATTGTCGTGCGGGTGTTTGCTCGGAGCTATTTATCTCCCCTTGTGAGAATACATGCCCAGCAAATGTCAATGTTCCCGGATATCTTTCCTTGGTTGCGGCTGGACGGTTTACGGATGCTTACAATCTAATTAAACAGGAAAATCCATTTCCTGCTGTGTGTGGGCGTATTTGTACCCGTCCTTGTGAGCTCAAATGCCGTCGTGGTTCAACGGATGAATCCATTGCAATCGCTGACTTAAAGCGATTTGTAGCTGATTATGCTCATAAAAATGAAAAGCCATATAAAAATGATATTGTATTTCCTAAAAACGGTAAGAGCGTTGCTATTATTGGTGCAGGTGCTTCCGGGCTTACCTGTGGATACTATCTTGTGCGTATCGGTTATACCGTTGATATCTACGAAGCACAGCCGGTTGCTGGTGGAGTACTTGCATTTGGGATCCCAGAATACAGACTCCCGAAGCAGATACTGGCACATGAAATAGAGCTGATTGTTCAAGACGGCGTTAACATTAACCTGAATGCTGAGATTGGTAAAGATGTTGATTTCAAAAACTTAAAGCTAAAATATGATTCAATCTACGTTGCAACCGGTGCTCAATTTCCACAAAAGGTTAATATCCCTGGAGAGAACTTGCCGGGTGTTCTGCATGGTATCAATTTCCTCAAGGATGTTAATCTTGGGCATGAAGTGAAGCTAGGCAAAACGGTTGCAGTCATTGGCGGTGGAAATACAGCCATTGATTCTGCACGTACGGCATTACGACTTGGGGCTAAGAAAGTAATTGTACTTTACAGACGTATGATAGACGCTATGCCTGCTTATATTAATGAAGTTAACGAAGCCATTGCGGAGGGAGTAGAAATCTTAGAACTTGTTGCACCCCTTAAGTTTATCGAGGGCAAAGATGGGAAAGTTGCAAGAATAGAGTGTATTAAGATGGAGTTTGGAGAATTTGATTCTACGGGAAGAAGAAAATCAGTCCCGATGAAAGGCTCCAATTTCTTCCTTGATGTGGATACGGTGATTCCGGCTGTCAGCCAATATTCTGATCTTCCATTTATTAGGAAGGATGAAATCGGTGTAACCCCGTGGGGTACCTTTATTATTAACGATGACACCTTGATGACTACGATGGAGGGAGTTTTTGCAGGAGGAGATGTTGCAAGAGGCCCTGATACGGTAATCCGTGCGATCGCTGACGGTAAGCAAGCAGCAATTTCGATTGATAAATATCTCGGTGGAACAGGAAAACTGAATAAGGGAAATCCAATTGATATTCCAGATATATTTGACGAGGATGAAATTGTTGCCCACAAACGCTTCAATCTTGATATGCTTCCGGCGGATAAACGTAAGGATTCCTTTGATGAGGTTGTTCTGGGGTATCATAAATTAAATGCTATGGCAGAGGCAATGCGATGTCTACACTGTGATAGGAGGAACTAGTGTGATTAATTTAAAGATTAACGGTAAACAGATTATTACTGAAGAAGGCATTACCATTATGGAGGCTGCAAAAGCTAACAATATTAGTATTCCAAACCTGTGCTATCTTGAGAATGTACATAAATTCGGGTCTTGTAGAATCTGCGTTGTTGAAGTGAAGGGTGCTAAGACGCTGCAAGCTTCTTGTATGACTACGGTTTCTGAGGGTATGGAAGTTCATACAAATTCGGAGAAAGTAAGAAAAGCGCGCAAGGTTTTGTATGAGCTTTTGCTTTCAGATCACCCGAAGGATTGTCTGAGCTGCAAACGCAATCAAAGTTGTGAGCTTCAGGAACTCGGTAAAACGTTAGGCGTGGAGGAAACACGTTTCGAAGGTGAATTTTCCGACCGTGGGCTTGATACCTCGGTATCGATTGTCCGTGATATGTCAAAGTGTATTTTATGCAGAAGATGTGTTACAGTCTGTAACGAGATTCAAGGTACTGGTGTATTGAATGCCCAAAATAGAGGCTTTGATACTGTGATTGGTCCGGCGATGGATTTACCCCTTGGCGAAGTGAACTGTATCTTTTGTGGTCAATGCACCCTAGTATGTCCGGTTGGTGCACTGGAAGAAACCGATGGAATTCAAAAGGTTTGGAAAGCTATTCATGATAAAAGTAAGCACGTAGTGGCTCAGGTGGCTCCTGCGGTTCGGGTTGCAATCGGAGAGGAGTTTGGATGCGAACCTGGTACCATAGTTACAGGTAAGCTAGCTGCTGCACTGCATGCACTTGACTTTAATGATGTGTTTGATACAAACTTTGCAGCAGATCTTACCATCATGGAAGAGGGTACCGAGCTCCTCACTAGACTCAAAAATGCGCTAACCGGCTCTGGTGCTGTACTTCCAATGATTACAAGCTGTAGCCCAGGCTGGATTAAGTATATCGAACACAAATATCCGAGACAGCTCGAACATCTCTCTACTTGTAAGTCACCCCATATGATGTTGGGAGCCCTTATAAAATCTTATTATGCAGAAAAAATCAATGTAAAACCACAGGATATCTTTGTGGTTTCGGTCATGCCCTGTACAGCCAAAAAGTTTGAAATTGCGCGTGGCGAGATGAAAAATAATGGGGAACCCAATGTTGATGCGGTGCTTACAACAAGAGAGCTCGCTGCAATGATTAAGGAAGCGGGCATTGAATTCATGGCACTTTCAGAAGAAGAATTCGATCATCCATTAGGCATGTCTTCCGGAGCAGCCGATATTTTTGGTTTGACGGGAGGCGTTATGGAGGCAGCTCTGCGCACAGTATATGAGCTTGTAACGGAACGAGAGTTACCATTTGAGAAACTGCATGTTACACCTATTGTAGGACTTCGGCAGGTGAAAACGGCAGAGATTACGATACAAAATCCGATAGAAGCCTATCAATATCTTGATGGAATAACCTTAAAAGTTGCTGTTACAAGTGGAATAAAGGGTGCAAATCAACTCATGGAGGAGATTGAAAAGGGTAAATCTCCGTACCACTTCATTGAGGTTATGGGTTGTCCAGGTGGTTGTATTACAGGCGGTGGGCAGCCAAGATCCGGTGATCCGGAGTTCAAAGTAAAAAGACTTAAGGGACTTTACCGCGAGGATGAAGGTAAGACGCTTCGCAAATCTCACGAAAATCCCTATATCACTGCAATTTATAAGGAATATCTCAAATATCCGGGCAGTCATAAAGCACATGAGCTTCTACATACGCATTATGTTAAACGTGGTGAATACAATGAGCTTACGAACGAAAAATTTGTGGTAAATAATAAAAAATCAGTGGGTAAAGGTAAATTAGCTGAAACTACAGTGAAGAATCGGGCTCTCCCTGGACAAAAATCAAACCGGAGAATGAGAGAAGAGCTTGAAACTGTGCGGATATTAGCTTTAGAGACAGAAAACAAACGGCTTAAGAATGAGCTTGATGATGCACTTGAAACGGTGGACATATTAAAACAAGTAGTCACAGATTACGCAAAGAAACGTAATAATAAGAGAGAGTAATAGATTAGTGTAACCGAATAGGAAAAGGTAGTGCCTACTAGCTAATCAAATATTGGGTGATTAGCTGGTAGGTACTACCTTAAATTAATTTCTTTTGATCACAATCTGTTCTATTCTTCCACAATAATTCTAATTGCTAAACTGTCGTTAGTTTTTGAAATATGCAATGTAATTTGACACATTTGCAATACTTTTTCAAGGATGCTATTAACAAAATCAACTTTAACATCAAGATCAAACAAACCTTTTTTTGCGGCTATCGCTTGAGCAGAATACGCATTTGGAGACACAATTGAAAATTTAAGTTTATTGTCAATCGCTATTGTTGAGAAAAATCCGTAGGTCTTAAATTCATCGTAAAAAACAATCATGATTGTTGAGAGGGCAGCTTCTAACATCTTTATGTTAACATTAATTTTACTTTGAGCATTCACTTTCTGATCAATTTTGGCATCTGGGAATCTTTTTATAATGTGATTTGTAATCAAGCCTATCAATTCGTTGCTAGAATATTCTTTATTCTCATTTGTAACAGCCTTACTGAAAATATCAAAAATGACATCTTGCTTCGATAAAATACTCTGATACTTCATTCTTTCCTCTAAACTAAAATGTTTTCCGAAGCCAATGATGGACTTCCCGCATATACCCAATAACTCGCTACTTTTCTTTGCATTTTCAACTACGTCATCAATTTTTTTTAAAATATTTTGATAGGTTTGATTTTTTGCTTCAATAATTTTTTTGTAATTTATATTTTCTTCTTGTAAGATATAGTAATCAAGAGCCTTATGTATAATAAGCAATAATTCTTCTAATTCCCATGGCTTTGTCACATATTTAAAAATATCCACCTGATTGATTGTTGCCAAAATCTGAGGCAATTGTGTATACCCGGATAGCACGATTTTTACGGTCAATGGATATTTTTCCGTAATAATCTTTAAAAGTTCCAAGCCGTTCATTTCCGGCATTCTCATATCCGTAATAATCACATCGATCTTAGTTGATTCAAGGATCTTCAAAGCTTCCTTTGCACTAATTGCAAAATGGTAGCTAAACTCCTCATCCATTAATCCTCGTCTTAAAGAATTTAATATATTAACCTCATCATCAACAAACAGTACTGAATAATTTTCATACATATGAATTCACCTACCTCGTAGTTTTTACTGGCAACTCTATTGAAAATATAGTTCCTTTACCGGGATCGCTTTTTACGTCAATCATACCGCCATGTTTATTTACAATAATATCATAAGAAATACTAAGCCCTAAGCCAGTGCCTTGTCCAATCTCCTTTGTTGTGTAAAAGGGATCAAAGATTTTCACTTGATTTTCCTCCGGAATTCCTGGTCCGTCATCTGAGATATGAATGCAAATGCAGTCATCGACTTTATCCGCAGTGATCGTAATATGCCCCATTTCATTTCGCTTTTGCGAGCCAATAGCCTGTGCCGCATTCACAATAACATTAATTAATACCTGTCCTATTTGTATCTTGTTGCAATAGAGAACTAAATCTTCGGAAATATTGATTTCCACCAATGAGACATATTTCGTTTCATTTTTAGTGATTAAAAGCACCTGATTAAAAAGATCCAGTAAGCAGTAGGTATCCTTTTCATCGTCATTTGTAGACCTCGCAAAAACTCTTAAGGATTGAACAATTTCAGTTACTCGTTTGACTCCGCTTTCAGATTCAGATAAAATTCCTTCCAGCTCATTTAGTATGATTCCAATTTTCAATTTTTTATATTTCTCTATGACCGCTGCAATAGCTTCACCAAATTCACTGTTTGCTTCAATATTCATTGCTCTATATCGTTCGTCAACATAATTCAAATATTCTGACAACCTTTTAAAATACTTTTGTAAAATATCAAAATTACTATTAACAAAGCCCATCGGATTATTAATTTCGTGTGCAATTCCTGCAGCAAGTTGACCTATTGCAGCCATTTTCTCAGATTGGACTAGATGAAATTGTGTATCAATCAGCTTCATGTTCATTTCTTTTAGATCGGTGTTTTGTTGCATTGCAACTTTTATCATTTCCTTTCGGTTATTGGAGCTTGTTCTTGTATCGATTGCAACTTTGATACGTGCATTAAATTCAACAACATTAATCGGCTTATTAATATAGTCAGAGGCACCAAGATCAAAACACTTCTTAAAGCTTTCTGTATCATCTAATGAAGTTAACATTACGATGGGCATATCGTCGTATTTGTTTTCTTTTCTTAACATTTCTAAAACGTCAAAGCCAGTTAATACAGGCATAATTACATCTAATATTAAAATATCAATCTGATTATCATCAATAAGTGACTTTGCTTTTTCGGGATCGTTACACAAGATGATATCCGTTATTCTTTGGATGTCTTGTAAATATTTTTGTGCCACTGCTAAATTCAGCTTATTATCATCTACTACAAGTATTTTCATAAAAACTCCCATCTGCCTACGAAGTAATATAAAAAAGTTTAATTCATGTTTTGTCTTAATTATACTGTTTGTAGAATTAAAAGTAAATAGTGCATGAAGCAGCTGAAATATGTGGTTTGTTCCAAAGCAATTGGAATACAGGAAGTTAATGTAAAATTCAAATAAAAAACTAAAAAAAGGAACAAGTGAAAGCAGTTTGTGTTATAATACAGAAAAGCTACAACATGCGATATAATTTGCGCAATATGCATCATAGGAAGATACGGAGGAGAGTAAAATGTCAGAAGTAAATGCTATTTCAAGTATAGAGAAAAATAATATTTATAATTCAAAGTCCGGTAAGAGCACCATAACTGGGAATACAAACTTTTCTTCGTATTTAGAAGAAACAAAAAGTTTGGATGATATATTTGCACAGGCAGCAAAAAAATATAATGTTCCACAAGACTTACTAAAAGCAATTGGAAAAGCAGAATCTAATTTTAATGCAAAGGCAGTATCAAAATGTGGTGCGCAAGGTATTATGCAGCTCATGCCGGCAACAGCAAAATCCTTGGGTGTAACAGATTCCTTTGATGCAGAGCAAAATGTTATGGGAGGAGCGAAATATATTTCTGAATTACTAGAAAAATATGATGGGAATACTAGTTTAGCACTCGCAGCTTATAATGCAGGAATGGGTAATGTTGCAAAATACGGAGGAATACCTCCCTTTGAAGAGACACAAAACTATGTTGTAAAAGTCACAAATTATATGAAACAAAACATAGACACTGGAACAACCGTTACCACAACAAATGCTCCACCAACTACGATCCCAAAGGTTACTCATTATTATAAAACCATACCACTCACTTCAAATACCATGAATGATAATGTAACCCAAGAGGCAGATGATATCTTTTCTTATCAAGACTATTTAAAAATATTAGAAATGTTTCTGGATGATGAGAAGGAAGAGGTAAAGGAGGAAGATTCAAAGATATACTGGAGAAACTTATATTAATGTTCAAACGTATACGGAATATGAAATAATACAACTAGATATTATTATAATACAAAATATTACCATTGAAGACGTTACTGTTTTGGCAGGTAAAGATTGCCCTATATTTAGACCATAAGAAGGATAACTTCTTGTGGTCTTTTTTTATAACAAAATCAGTAGAATCGACTGTGATACTTTATGAACGGTTGGGTAATACGTTTACCGGAAAAAACGCAACGTTCATCCGAGGATTATTGAAAACAGTTTAAGCGTATGATATAAAATATGTATAGATTTTGTTAAGCCGATTGAATTATCAAGGGGGACGCGATATGCAGCTAATGTTTGAATGGTTCTGGGATTTATTTAAATAATTAGTAATTTAATAGGTGCTCTATTTTGAAAACCGGTCTATGGGTGGGCTGAGTAAGTAGATACAATAGAAACAATAAAAGAGTGAGAAACGGCTAGATGTTTCTCACTCTTTTATTGTTTCTATTATGAAGAAGTCGCTGTGATGCGAAAAGCATCACGGCGACTTTACTTTTATGAGAAACTTATCAGTAAATTAATAATTACTGAATGTTTTATATGTCAAAAAAGGGCATAATATGGTATAATAGGAATATAATGTTAGAACATGAAACATAGAGCGGGGAAATCATGAGGGAAAAGTTAGTTCGTATTGCAATTTGTGATGATGAATTCATAATTCAAAGAATCGTTAAAGGTACTTGTGAAGAGTACTTGAAAAAACATAATGTCCCTTATGAGCTTGAACTCTTTAAAGATGGAATAAGTTTGCTTCAATGTAAGAAACCAATCGATATCTTATTCTTAGATATCGAGATGCCGGGAATGGATGGATTTGAGATTGCAGGTGAGGTCAACAAGAAGTTTAACAATGTTTCAATTATATTTTTGACTAATCATGTGGAAATGATACAAAAAGCATTTGCAGTGAAGGCGTTTCGATATTTATTTAAGCCAATTAATGAGAATGATTTCTTTGAAGCTTTAGAAGACGCAATCAATGAATTTTTTCATGTACAACATGTTATTTTGGAACAAAAGGGTGCTTGTACGTTAATTGAAATACGAAAAATAATGTACATAGAATCCTTAGGGGATGAAACAGTTCTATATACAAAAGAGGAATCTATAGTTAATTCGAATTCTTTAAAAAAATGGATGTTAACCTTGGATCATATCAACTTTTTTCAAAGTCACAAATCCTATGTGGTCAACTTGGCTTTCATAAAAAATATAGAAAAAGGCAAGGTAGTATTAAAAAATGATAGGGAATTGCCCGTATCAGTTCGTAACCGAAAGCTAATAAAAGAAAAAATGTATGAATATATCAAAGAAAAAGCCAGATATATGTAGGAGGACCAAGGATGAATGTTATATATTGGGTAGCTATTTTTATAATCGAAGTTTTAAAACTAGAACTTCTATTGGTGAAGCTATGTGGGTGTGAGCAGCGAAAGAAAAAAACTCCAATGATCAGCGTGTTCTTACTCACATTAGTTATCATAGTTACAATAGAATTATTAGGATGGTATGATGAAGGTTTAACCTATGTTGTTGGCAGTGCAGCAATGATTGCAATGATATTAAATTTGAAAAATAAGAAAAGAATTTTCATAGTTCTAATGGGGTATATTGCTATATGCGTAATAGATATTATTTTAGCTGGAATGTATGCATTGTTAGCAAGGGTAAATACAGATGTACTATCAGATAGTCAAATCCTTTCCGTGGTAATAAATTCTTTCAGTATTATTTTATTTATCATTTTGTATGTGATTAAGCTTTTCAAGAAGACCAATAAAAAATATAGCACTTTTTCTTGGTTGAATAAGAAATATTTAGTTATAATTTTTCTTGGATTAATCGGTACTGGTTTCTATATTGCCCCAGTACAAATCATTGGATTAATGGAATATAATAATAAGATAAAGCTATTTACGGTTCTTGGATTAAGTTTGAGTGGAATTGCTTTTATTGTACTTAGCGTCTCATTGATGATATTAAATAATAACAAGAAATATTACGAAGAATGCTACAGGATGAACCAGATATTATTACAGCAACAACAAGAATATTATAGTATGCTGATTGAGAAGGAAACGGATACAAAGAAATTCAGACATGATATAAAAAATCATATTTACTGCATAAGCCAGCTCTTGGAACTAGATAAGAGACAGGAAGCATTACAGTATATCATTCATATGCAGGAAAAAGTGGAACGACTCAGTATTCTCATAAATACAGGAAATGAAATCGTTAATATTATTATAAATGATATCTTTGGTAAAGTCACTAGGACGAATATATCGCTTCAGTGGAAGGGAATGTTACCAGAAAAATTAAAAATAAATAATATGGATTTATGTATTATCTTTTCTAATTTGATGAAAAATGCGGTTGAAGCAACGGAAAAGGTAAAAGAAACGAGGGAACTGGTGGTTCAAGTAGATGTGAAGTATAGCGACGACAGCCTTTTCATTCAAATGAAAAATCCCATTGCAGAGAGGATTATTATCGTAAATAATAGACTTGAAAGTTTAAAAAGTGATTTAAGCAAACATGGATTTGGTAGCTTGAATATAGAAAATGTAGTTGATCAGTATGGTGGAAAAATTACCTATACTAGTTCAGACGATATCTTTGCTGCAGAGATAATATTTCATAATGTAATAATGTAAATTTACGTCACAGTGGATATAATTGATTAAAAATTGAATATGCACCCCAAATGTTAGAAACTATGATAGCTCATACATTTGAAGGTGCATTTTTCTCTTCTTATTAGTGAAATTAGTACTAATAAACGCTATAAATCGTGCTTGAACATTCTGTGTATTTATGATATTATTTAGTATAAGTACACAATAAGTAGATTTGTATGGTAATATATGTTAAGTCGGGTAAGTTATATTACAAATCATGGGAATGGTGTATAATTTTAACAAATTCGCACTGTAAAAATGAAGGAGGAAGCGTGGGTAATACTATAAAACAAATGGAGGAATGGAAAATATGAAAATTAAATTCAAAAGTATTCGTGCACAATTTATGATGATTTCTATTATTATAGTGATAATATCTCTAGCTACTGTAGGCGGAATCGTGAGTTATCAAATATCAACCCATGCAAGATTGGATTATGTTAATAGTTCAAATGGGCAAATGAAAATTGTTGAAAAATCGATTCTCAGCTTCTATGATCAAATTGATAAGAACATTAATATGATGGCAACAAATCCTTTGGTTATGAAAGCTGACACAAGTATTACAAGTTATGCTAGTAATACTGAAAAAGTGAAAATGACACCATCAAAAAATGGTGGAATAGAACAAGAATTGTATGAAACTTTCAGTCACTATGCAGATACTCATCCTGGTACGATGTATGTTTATTTTGGAACGGAAGATGGCTCTTACCTTCAATGGCCAGAAACAGAAATAGCTACAAACTATGATCCTCCTGAAAAGGGATGGTATCAGACTGGTATTTCAGGTAATGGAACAGTTGTTAGAACAGCACCTTATTTGGATGAAATGAGCCATGAATTAATTATCAGCAATGTGAGATCATTTACTGACGCAAATGGAAAGCTAATTGGTACATTAGGAATTGATGTACAACAAGTAGTGATAAGTGATATGCTTAGGGATATGAAATCTGGAGAAACAGGATATTCAATCATAGTACATAGTACTGGAATAGTACTTGCGGATGGAAACAATCCGGAAAATAACTTTAAAACCTTAGAGGAATTAAAAATTGATGGTTTGGATAAAATTTTGACCGCAGATCAAAAACCTTTTGAGGTTCAAATTGAAGGAATGAAGTATCTTGTGAATCCATACCATGTTACTGGAACAGATTGGATTCTAGCATCTTTTATGTCAACTAATGAGCTACAGAGTGGAGCGAAGCAAATATCGATGATCGTTCTCTTTCTTTCACTCATGATGTTGATTTTAACATTTGTATCGATTACAATTGCTTCAAGCAAAATTACTACACCAATCAAGAAATCCGCTGAATACTTAAAAACAATTGCACTCGGGGATTTTTCTCAGGAGATTAATCCGAAGTTTTTATCAAGAAGAGATGAAATTGGAACGATTACAAATGGAATTCAAGCGATGAAAAATTCATTGCGACATTTAATCGACAGTATTAAAAATGAATCAACTGCCATTGTAGATGAAGTTATGAGCGTGATGAACAATGTGATACAATTAAATGAGAGTTTAGAAAACATTTCAGCAACGACCGAGGAATTGGCGGCTGGTATGGAAGAAACCGCTGCATCTTCTGAACAGATGTCGATGAATTCTCAAGAAATAGAAAAAGCTGTACAGTTTATAGCTGAAAAGTCACAAGATGGAGCACTTGTAGCAGGTCAAATCTCTGTTCGAGCAGAAGACACAAAGAAAAATGTAGATGAGGCTCAAAAGAGAGCAAAAAACATATTTATAAATACGAAAGCAAAACTAGAACAAGCAATAGAAGACTCCAAGGTTGTTAATCAGATTAGTCTGCTTACTGAATCTATCATGCAGATAACGGCGCAAACAAATCTACTTGCACTCAATGCAGCCATAGAAGCTGCAAGAGCGGGTGAGGCTGGACGAGGATTTGCGGTCGTTTCGGATGAAATCAGAAAACTAGCGGAGCAATCAAAAGGAACAGCACTTCAAATACAGGATGTCACTAAAAAGGTAACGGAATCAGTGAGCTTTCTAACAGGTAGTTCAAATGAACTCTTGAATTTCGTTTCAGTAGATGTGACCCAAAGTTATGAAGTCATGTTTGAAGTTGCAGAAAAATATAGTCGCGACGCGAAGTATGTCGATGAACTCGTAAGCGAATTTAGTGCCACTTCCGAAGAACTTTTAGCTTCCACGCAGAGTATGATTTCCACGATTGATGGAGTAGCCATAGCGGCAAACGAGGGCGCAAATGGTACTTCAGATATTTCCAACGGCTTAATGGAAGTAAGTGATAAATCAAATGACGTTAAGGGTCAAATGATGAAAACTAAACTGAGTGCAGAAAAATTAATGGAAGAGATTGAAAAATTTACAATGTAAGTATTTTATAGTGAATGACAACGGATAATAATTATAATAGAAGAAAAGTTAGAACTTCTTTCAATGGGGTTCTAACTTTTCTTGTTATCAGTGTATAATTATTCGTTTGGGATTTTATTAGATTCAGGATTTGATTTCGTTTATTACCCCTCAGTTTTATCTTTTGATTGGTATGCAATTAGTACGATGTCTTTCTTTGATTTTGTACTTATAGACTTCTCTAACTCTGATATTTCGGTTTCTTCTTTCGTGGAGATATCAGCTATTTTATAATCAGTAAAATCTTTCATTTCCATTTATATAATCTCCTTTTCCAGTATTGTATGTATAAATTGTAAAATTAATCATATATAAGATAAAAAATAAGACAGAGTTAAGTCTGATAATTTATTGGGTTACATTTACATTTTAAATATTGACATTTGATAATTGCATGCTTACTATTAGTATATATTTAGTAAGAGTATCGAAGTGGAGGATACATCAATATGGCAGGAAAAGGTGACTTCATGTTCAACGAAGAGATATCAGTAGCTAGAGGCATTCAGAAGGCAGAGCTCGTTTTAAAAAATGCAAATATTATTAATGTATTTACTGAAGATATAGAACATGCAGATGTCGCTATCCATAATGGATTGATTGTTGGAATAGGTGCTTATCAAGGTATCGAAGAAATCGATTGTACTGGTAAATTTGTTGCACCAGGCTTCATTGATGGGCATATTCACCTTGAAAGTTCTATGCTAAAGCCCATCCAATTTGCGAAAGCAGTTCTGCCTCATGGAACAACAGCTGTAATCACAGATCCCCATGAGATTACCAATGTATGTGGTACGGACGGAATTGAATATATGATGGAAGCATCTGAGGGATTACCAATCGATATCTACTTTATGCTACCTTCCTGTGTTCCGGCGACACCATTCGATGAAAGCGGATGTGCCTTGCTAGCGAAGGATTTAAACTATTTATATCATAAGAAGAATGTGTTAGGGCTTGCGGAAGTAATGGACTTTATTGGTACCATCAATGGGGATAAGGAAATACTTCAGAAAATTGCGGATGCTTTTTCTTACCAAAAACAAGTAGATGGGCATGCGCCGGGGCTTCATGGAAAAGAGCTATGTGCCTATATTACAGCAGGTATCCATTCGGATCATGAATGTACAAATATAGAAGAAGCAAAAGAAAAGATAAAACTTGGGCAATGGGTGATGATTAGAGAAGGGACAGCCGCTAAAAACATGGATTCCTTAATGGATTTATTTCAGGCACCTTACCATCAAAGAACGATGCTAGTTACGGATGATAAGCATCCTTATGATATTATTCAAAATGGACATATTGATTATATGATACGGAAAGCAATTGCAAAGGGCGCAGATCCTTGCATCGCAATCAAGATGGCTACCTTGAATACTGCTATGTATTTTGGACTTAAAAATACGGGTGCGATTGCACCTGGATATAGAGCGGATATCGTAATTTTTTCTGATTTAAAAGAAATAAAAATTGAAAAGGTTATAAAGAACGGAAAAATAGTAGTAAATCTTCAAAGTTTAGTAAATAGCCAAGGCATAATAAATAGCATAAGCTTAGTCAATATAGACGAACCACGCATCAAAAATGAACTTCTTAACAAAATCTATCATTCTTTTCATTGCAAAGAAATTATTGCAGAGGATTTTTTGTTGAAACTCGATGAGGATTGTAAGGAAGTAGGTGAGAATTGTAAGGGAATAGATGCGGATTGTAAGGGAGTAAATGTGAATTGTAAGGGAGTAAATGCGAATTGTAAGGGATTAGATGCTGATTGTAAGGGACTAGGATTAGGTTCGTTTCGCGTGATTCAAATGATAAAAGGTGAAATTTTAACGAAAGAAATTAGTGCTCCACTTGAGAATGGGAAACCTACTATTTCTACCCAAAAGGATATTATAAAGTTAGCGGTTATTGAGAGGCATCACCAGACGAACCATATTGGGATTGGATTTGTGAAGGGTTATGGATTAAAAGAGGGAGCCATTGCTTCCTCAGTGGCACATGATTCACATAATCTGATTGTGATTGGCACAAATGAGAATGATATGGCAGTGGCTGCAAATTGTATAAGAGAAATGCAAGGCGGTTGGGTCATTGTGGTGAATGGTGAGATAAGGGAGAAGTTAACCTTACCAATTGGTGGTCTGATGAGTGAATTAGATGCAGTTTCTCTTGCAAAAAGCATGGAAGAGATGAAAGAAATCGCTAGAAGCTTAGGGGTAGAGGAAGGCATTGATCCATTTATGTCGCTGGCATTTGTTAGTTTACCAGTAATACCGGAGTTACGTCTGATAACAACCGGGTTGATTGACGTTAGAACGCAGCGTGTAGTATCCATAATCGTGTAGTTTTGGAACAGAATTATTTAATATGCCATTAATGTTTCCTACAAGTTGATTTTATCAACCAAAATCAACTTTAAATCCATTGTTTTTCCATCTAAAAGAAGTATAATATCCTTAGAGGTGATCAAATGAAGGAAATTAATATTGCGAAAACACTTATTGTAAAGCGCAAGGAAAAAGGAATTACGCAGGATGAACTTGCTACTTATATCGGTGTATCAAAGGCATCTGTGTCCAAATGGGAAACAGCACAAAGCTATCCTGACATTACCTTCCTACCGCAACTTGCAACCTATTTTAATATTAGCGTAGATGAGCTGATTGGCTATGAGCCGCAAATGACAAAAGAGGAAATTAGAAAGCTATATTACCGGATGTCTACCGCATTTAGTAAGCAACCCTTTGAGGTGGTTTTGGCTGAGTGCAGAGAGGTTATCAAGAAATATTATTCTTGCTTTCCATTGTTATTTCAAATGGTAGTGCTACTGGTCAATCACTTTATGCTGGCAAAAGAAAAGGAACTACAAGAGGAAATACTGAAAGAAATAGTAGACTTGTGTATACGTATCAAAATAGAAGGGGACGATGTGTGGCTGTCAAAGCAGGCAAATTCTATGGAAGCGATTGCGCAGCTTGTGTTGCAAAATCCCAAAGAAGTATTGGAACTACTAGATGGAACAATGAGGCCATCGTCAGATGATGAAGCTTTACTAGCCAATGCCTATCAAATGACAGGTGAGGTGCAAAAGGCAAAAGAAATTTTGCAAATAAGTACCTATCGATATTTAATAGGTATCATGGGCACTGCTCCATTATTACTATTGCAATATGTGAATGAGACAGAAAAATTCGAGGTGATTATTCATCGTAATCTTTCTATTGCGGATTTGTTCGGGCTAGATAAACTACATCCAAATGCTATGTTGCAAATCTATTTAGCAGCAGCACAAGGTTACACAATACAAGGAAATACGGAAAAGGCATTCGAAATGCTTCAAAGATTTGCAGATGTATGCATTACGGATTTTTTCCCAATTACACTGCATGGAGATGAATTCTTTGACTTGGTTGACGGTTGGTTTGCAGAATTTGATTTATGCGGGGGAGCACCCCGTGACGAAAAGGTTATTAAAGAAAGTATGATACAGAGTATCGCAGCAAATCCTGCATTTGTAGTACTCGCAGAGCAGCCAAGATATAAGAGTATCATTGAAACTATGAAAGCAAAATTAGGAGGAAATTGATATGGAAAAATTTATTGAATATCTACCGTTTTTAATTCCCATCATTATTATTGAAGTTGCGTTGGCAATTACAGCCTTAGTCCATGTACTTAAGCACCCAAACTATCGTTTTGGAAATAAGGCAATGTGGATTGTGATTGTGCTGGTTATTCAAATCGTAGGTCCAATTGCTTACTTCATATTTGGCAGAGGTGAGGAATAATGGATACGCTTTGCATAGAGCATTTATCAAAGAATTTTGGCTCGCATAAGGTCATTGACGATTTGTCCTTTACTGTGCCAGAACACGCTGTTTTCGGATTCCTTGGCCAAAACGGAGCAGGTAAGACGACCACCATGAAAATGATACTTGGACTAATGAAACCCACAAGCGGTAGTATTACCGTATGCGGAGAACCTGTTTGCTATGGACAGACAAAAAGCAACCAATATATCGGCTATCTGCCCGATGTTCCGGAATTTTATGGCTACATGAAGCCATTTGAATATCTAAAGTTGTGTGGAGAAATCACTGGACTTTCAGCAATGGAAATCAAAAAGAAGAGCGAGGAACTGCTAACACTTGTGGGCCTTGATAAGGCGAATAAGAAGATTGGTGGCTTTTCCCGTGGAATGAAGCAACGACTTGGTATTGCTCAGGCACTGTTAAACGAGCCTAAGCTACTCGTCTGTGATGAGCCAACTTCAGCACTTGATCCCATCGGCAGAAAGGAAATCCTTGATATCCTTTGCCAGGTAAAGGGCAAAACGACGGTTGTATTTTCTACGCATATCCTCTCGGATGTAGAGCGAATATGTGACCGCATTGCCATTCTACATAATGGTAAACTGGCTCTTAATGGTATGTTACCTTTCATCAAGGAACAGCATAAACAGAATGGATTACTGATTGAATTTGCATCACAAGTTGATTTACAGCAATTTGCAGCTTCGCCCGAAGTGGCATCCTTTATAACGAATGCCACGAAGACGGATACAAGCCTAGTCATTCATACTCACAAAATTGAGAAGACAGAGTCAGTGGTTATTGAAACACTTGCGAAAAAACAGCTTTTACCTTTGAAAATGGAAGTGCTAGAGCCAACACTAGAAAGCCTATTTATGGAGGTAGTTCAATGAGATCGTATCTTGCATTTACAAAGAAAGAGTTTGTTGAAAATGTTCGTACCTATAAGGTGATGATTATGGCAGCCGTGTTTTTACTTCTTGGAATGATGAATCCGATTACTGCAAAAATCACGCCGCAGTTGCTTAAGGAATTTATGCCAGAAGGTATAGAAATTACCATCACTGAGCCAACGGCACTAGATTCCTGGGCACAGTTTTTTAAGAATGTGCCACAAATGGGACTTATCGTTCTGATAATTGTATTCAGTGGAATCATGGCAAATGAATTTTCCCGTGGTACACTGATTAATATGCTGACAAAAGGTCTTTCCCGTAGTACGGTAATCCTTTCGAAGTTTACAATGGCGGTATTCATGTGGACTGGTAGCTACGTTCTTTGCTTTGGAGTGTCGTATGCCTATACCGCATACTTTTGGACGGGTGATGGAATTTCAAATATTGCGTTCTCAGTGTTTTGTCTGTGGCTGTTTGGAATCCTGCTCCTTGCGGCGGTGATGCTAGGTAGCGTATTATTTAAGAACAGCTATGGTTGTCTACTTTTCACGGGAGGATTTGTTGTCGCTTTATTTCTAATTAACATTGTACCAAAGCTACAAGAGTATAACCCAATTAAACTTGCATCTGGAAATATGGCATTGCTCACAAGTGAGATGTCAGTATCCGATTTTACATTACCAATTGTAATTTGTTGCGCCACGGCAGCAGTCTTTATAATCGCTGCGGTTGCACTGTTTAATAAGAAACAGGTGTAAAGAATTATACAAGTGTTATTAATAGACGAATACCAAGCGACCTATTCGAGCGGCTATTTGTTTGGACCATAACCATTGATTCGTAGAACTGTCATCAAAGTAAAATAGGGCTCCATTACTAGGATCGCTGTTATAGAGTGCAGCCCAAGCTGCTCTAATTGATGCATCGGTTGGAGCCTTGTTTATGTAACCATTTTTAACGGGCGTGAACTGATAATAACCTCCGGTTACGTGATTTATAACAGATGTTATACTATTTGGCCATTCAGGAGCTTGAACTCTATTCACGACTACAGCTCCTACAGCAACCATTGCATCATAGGATTCACCACCAGCTTCTGCGTTAATGAGTCTTGCTAAAAGATCGACCTCTTTCTCAGTATATGCAATAACAGTGCTTGAACTTGTAGAAGCTTTTACCACATTACTTGATGCTTTGATGGCTGGTAATATAAGCTTCTGACCTGGTATTAACGCGTTATCCCATTTGTTATTTGCCTTCCTTAGAGAAGCAAGGTCAATGCCGTTATTCCTTGCTATTAGATAAAGGGAATCTCCAGTTCTTATCGTATACATAGTTGCTAGTATGTCTAATACCTGGCCAGGATAAATTGCATTTGAAGTAAGATGATTATCCGATATCAAAGTACTTACAGGGGTGTTAAATAAAACGCCTATCTTATAGAGTGAGTCATTTTGCAGGATTGTGTAATTCGCAGCAAAAGCAGTTGTTGAATAAAGAGTAAAAGATATTATAACACTTGCAACGAAAACTCCTGCCTTTTTAAATCTGTTCATATGTATCTCCTTCTAGTTGAAACTATAAGCTGGGACGATATGCTACCCCTCTATTTTACTTGATAGAGGGGTTATTAGCTATATCACATTATTAGCATTCTTGGTAAACATGTACAATAATGAATTGTAGAATGAATATTTTGTGTTTATAATTATAATCTTGGTATGTTATTTTGCGCATGGGAGGTATATAATTGTGATAAATCACCAAATATTTAAATAAATGCCTCAAATCTTCATGTGCAATATTATATGGATTATGAATTGAAAATATGGAAAAGGAGGATTATTATGTGGAGTGAACGATATGATCAAAGCGATGAACCTACGATGGATAATATTAACAATTTTGTGAATAACGAATTATGGGATGAACTATGTAAATTCACCAAATTAATTCATATAAGATCAAAATAATATGACACCCAACTGTTATATTACAGTAGATTACAAGACATGATTGTCGGTTTTGGGAGGAAAAATAATGGATAAAATGGTTGAAAGACTTTTCCTAAGAAAAACACCAAAGTTGAGTGGAAAGCCACTTGAATTAGAAGATAATGATGTAAAAAGTAGGATGAGAAATCTCTTAGATTATAAGAAGCCAAAGCCTTGGGTTGTCCTTGTATCGGTAGTTGTTGTAGCAGTAGTTTGCACTGGATTATTTTTTAATCCGACAAGAGGCAAACAGTGGGAAGTATTAACAGATTATGTAATAGCGGATAGTGGGACGACGCTTAAGAATGGAACAAGCGCTCAGGTAAAACTAGTCATGACAGAAGGCACTCATTATGAGGTGGAAAATCCCAATTATATTGGTGGTACCTATGATGAAAATTATCAGGGGGATTATGAATTGCAGCTGACCGATACAAATGGAACTATTCTATCGGTTGTGAACTTGAACGTGGACTGGGATTATTCAGAGATTAATTTTGGTGGTGAATTTAAAATTAATTTTACTGACTATAATAATGACAATTGTCCTGATTTTACAATTGGTACCAATGGAGCCTCCAGCTTTAACTTATATTATCTTTATACAATAAATGAAGAAAATCTGATCACAAGAATGTACCGGTATCCCATCAGTGAAATGTCGAAGGATTCGTCAGCAGTGTTTGACCATGATATAGATAATGAACAAAAGCAGTTTATGACGTATGTTTATAACAAAGCGATTGACAAGTATGGGCACTGTATCTATGAATGGGATGAAGATACCTATAATTTTGTAATGATTGATGGACCCAAATATGAAGAGCAATAGGTTGAATATGAATAAAGTAGAGAGAATTAATTTAAATAACCCTATCGAATAGATAATATAAAAAGTCTATCCGATAGGGTTATTTTATTGAATTCTAAGTAAAAAAAAGATAACTGATTTTGTTTGATTAATATTCCAGATTACAATATAATTAAGTAATGATTAATTGCATTATACGAGGAGAATGCCCATGAATAAATACAACATCCACAGAGACTTTAAAAAATGCGAAAATATTAATTTCCCATTAAATCCAATGCTATTGCCACTTATGAATACATTTTTGAAGATCAGTGATAATATAGGAAAACCTTCTGAGGGAGTGGTCACAACAAAAAAGAAGATACCGGGCTATCAAAATGGAGGGATTGAGATCACAATATTTCAACCAAAGAATATTGATAAAAATGCTCCTTGTCTTATTTATTTGCACGGAGGAGCCTTTGTCCTAAAAGCAGCACCCTATCATAAGATTTTACTCGGTGAGTATGCTTTAAAGACACCTTGTAAAGTGATTGCAGTGGATTACAGATTGGCACCGAAATATGCGTTTCCCATTGGCGCTGAGGATTGCTATGCTGCATTTGACTGGGTTTGTAAAAACACAGAAGCACTTGGTATTGATAAAAATAGAATAGCGATTGGCGGAGATAGTGCAGGTGGTGCACTTGCTGCTGCAGTAAGTCTAATGGCTCGAGATAGAAAAGCGCCGTGTATTTGCTTTCAAATGCTCGTTTATCCAGTTACAGATGCAAGAGAGATTACAGAAACCATGAAAAACTATACAGACACTCCTGTCTGGAATTCCAAACAGAATGAAAAAATGTGGAAATTATATCTTAAAGATGGAGTACATAGCCACAGAGAATATGCATCTCCTATGGAGGCAACTTCCTTTGAAAATTTGCCAAATTCTTATGTTGAAGTTTCAGAATTTGACTGTTTGCGGGACGAAGGGATAAATTTTGCAGGAGCCTTACAGAAAAGTGGGAGTAATGTTGAATTATATAAGACAGTTGGAACAGTACATGGGTTTGATATGGTAAAAAAAAGTGAAATTGTACATCAGAGTGTAGAAAGAAGAATAGAGGCCTTGAAGAAAGCCTTTTATTAATAAAAATTTAAATTGATGTAAAGTGTCATGCTTAAAAAATATAAATATTTAGGTCAAATGATGAGAGGAAGGATATAATTATGAAAAAGAGAGATTATACTAGAAATTCACCTCAAGTTTCTGAAATAGGGTTCGGCGCATGGCAACTTGGCAACACACAAGATTGGGCGCCTATGACAGAGGAGGAGGGAATACGACTGGTTCAAAGAGCCATTGAGCTCGGCGTTAATTTTTTTGATACTTCACCGAATTATGGGCTTGGTAATAGTGAAAGGTTATTAGGAAAGGCACTTAAGAACGTAGAAAGATCTAAACTGGTAATCAGTACTAAATTTGGTCATCATGAAGATGGGCACACCGATTATAGTCCAAAGGTACTTCGCCATTCGATAGAAGGAAGTTTATCAAGATTACAAATGACCTATCTTGATTCCGTACTTTTGCACAATCCATCTGCAGATTATTTAGCGGGTACACATCCAATTTATGAAGAATTAGAAAATCTGAAGAAAGAAGGTCTCATAAGAGCCTATGGCTCCTCCGTAGATTCAGCTAAAGATATGTTAGCGGTTTTGAACTCCACGGATAGTGAAGTTATGGAAGTCTTCTTTAATATATTTCATCAAGACACCCGTCTAGCATTTGCGAAAGCAGAAGAAAAGGGCGTAGCACTGATTAATAAAATCCCCTTAGATTCCGGATGGTTATCTGGAAAATATGGTGCAAACAGTCACTTTGATGGCATTCGAAGCAGATGGAGTCCAGAGGATATTAAAAGAAGAGCCGGACTTCTTGAAGAAATTTCATTTTTAACAGAAGACGGGCTTACGTTATCTCAAGCAGCGCTGAGTTATATTTTACACTACAAAGCGATTGCAACCATTATTCCTGGCGCAAAAAACATTGCCCAACTTGAAGAAAATGTGAAAGTAAGTGATATTCGATTAACGGATGAAACAGTGAAGAGACTTGAGGCATTTTATGAGAGACAAATTAAGTTTAATCCACTTCCTTGGTAGATTGCAAATGTAATGCAAAAATGTGAAGGCTTCCAACAATTGGTTGGTAACCTTCACATTTTTTATATTTTAAAGTGGTTGACTTATTCGGGAAATTATGACATACTAATTTTGTCGAGAAAGACAACAATTAAATAGTACTACTTATTTAGAGTTATGGTAGAGAGTTAGCTCAGTGACCATACACCAACCTGCATAATGTAAGGTGGTAACGCTAACATCAATGAGGAGAGAGTCGCTCCTTTGGGGGCGTTTTTTATTGCCTCTATTTATAACTTTAGAAATGGAAGTGCCAAAAAATGACCATGAAAGGAGCATTTATTATGGAATTATCAATGCAAAAAAAGAGTTAGTGGAGGAACAGGATGGGCAGATGCTATTTTTAGAAGTTCTGCAGATAGCAAAAGCTATGCAAAAGAAATTATAAGCAGAGTTCTCCGCAGATGTAATTTAGAAGAAGATAGGATGGAAATTTATTTTTCGGAAACGGGTTTTGCTATTAGCAGCGAGAATCGGATACTTGTAACGATGAGTTTTGATTTGGTTGAACAATATCGAAACACTGGTGTATTTTCGTTTGAAGAGTGGCTGGAAAAAAAGTTTAAGCTTATCATTTTGGAATAATGATATTGTAGCCTTGGCATCAATTGTATATTAGAAAAGTACATTTAAAATAATGATGGAAACATTATAAGAAAACATTATAAGAAAACATTATAAGAAAACATACATTAGGGTTGTTACGGAAAAATAATGAACAATAACTAACAGTTATGTGGTGTAAGGTATAAACGTGAAGGCTGCCAATAATATCGTTGGCAACTTTCGCGTTTTTACCATAATTTAGTATAAAATAGTTTGACATTATTTAGCGATAAGTCTAAACTAGATTTGGTTGTAGAATTTTGTCGCTTAGTGAGATTGGGGTATATATTTCACTGCCATGTAATAACTAATGAAGAATATTTTGGGGAGAGACACATGAGGCTCAGAGACGAAATCTTAAAAGCTACAGAAACAGCATTAATTGATTATAGAACAGAATCAAATCTCGCATTGCGTCCACAACTGCTTGTTAATGATTATCAAAACGGGAATAAGGTTTTGTGTGACATAATTACAGGCTTAAATAATTGTGATGAATTTCTTATTTCTGTAGCATTTATTACAGATGGTGGAATTGAGCCATTACTACAGTCTTTGAAGGAATTAGAGGATAAGGGAATTAAAGGAAGAATTTTAACGACAGATTATCTGGATTTTAGTGAACCCAAAGCTTTAAAAAGATTGATGGCCTTTACTAATATTACAATTAAAGTATATTCCAAAAACAAGGAAGGTTTTCATACAAAAGGATATATTTTTAAAAAAGGCGATAGTTATAAAATAATTGTGGGAAGCTCTAATTTAACTGCGGCTGCGTTAACAAAGAATAAAGAGTGGAATGTTCAATTGACATCAGCAGTAGAGGGTGAATTATCAAGGAATATTGCACATGAATTCGAAATGATGTGGCAAAAGGCTAATGACTTAACTGAAGAATGGATTACAACATATGAAGAAATATATAAGCAGCAACGTGAGATTACTAGGCTAAAAAAGTTCCTACAATCGCTCAGTATAAGTTGGAACCCAATAGAATGCAAGTAGAAGCGATCCAATCATTACAGCATTTAAGAGCAGAAGGAAAAAATAAGGCTTTACTAATATCCGCAACAGGAACTGGAAAAACTTATTTGGCAGGTTTTGATACAAGTAGATATAAGCCTAATCGGCTTTTATTCATCGTACATAGAGAGCAAATACTAATGTAACCAAGTGCAATAAGATGTTTATGGGTATTTAGTGAAGTAAGTAGGCGGATAATAATTCATTCCTATAGGAGACAATTGTGGAAGATAATAATTTTATTAATCAACTAATAGAAACAGGATATGAAAATGAATACCTAGATTTCAAAAAGAAGCAATATAGTAAAGAAGATTCTTCAAATCTGATATTAGATGTTATAGCTATGGCGAATGCTGAGTTTGATGGTGATAAATATATAATAATGGGTTTGAAACTGACACCAGATGGAGAAAGAACAATTGATAGTATATCTATAGAAGATTTTAGAGATTCAGCAGAAATTCATGAATTAGTGTTGAACAATATTACGCCAGAATTGCATATAGATTATTTCCCTTTTACATTTGATGAGAAATTAATTGCTGTTTTAAGAATACGTAAAAGCAATGATAATCGTCCCTATATGTTGAAAAAGAGATATGGAAGATTTGCTGAAGGTACTTGTAGGATGAGGAAAGGAAGCATAAATGCTTTTGTTCTACGAGAAGATTTAGATAAGATTTATGACAATAAGGAAAAGTTTGAAATAAAATTGATGCAGAGCTGTTTAGCTGCTATATATGAAAAGGATGCTTGTGCAAGAATTCAAATTGCTATCAAGAACCATACAAAACATCCAGTTATATTAAAATGGGGCATGCTAACAATAATGAATAAGGCTGATGAAGAGTTATCTCATCATCGCGTTTATGGTTTTAATAAAATTATTGGAGAAGATTTTCAATTGACAATAAATGCAAATGAAGAATTGTTGGGTGATATATTTGTAGGGTTTGAATCAAGTGATTGCATTCGGTTAGGATTTGATGAAGATGGATGTTGTGATAGTAAATTTAAAATTCTTTTAGAGTTTGTAGATATTGATGATAACTGCTATAGGACAAGACTAGATGACGGAATTGTATTTGCCAAGGGAGTTTTTTTATGGAAAGTGCAATCAAAAAAAAGAAGATAAGGCATTGAAGGCATTTAGAAAGTGCTCTTGTTTGTATGGTTAATGTGGAATTATATTCATTAATATATTTTTGCAAACAGCAAATTGAATAAGTATGGGTGAAAAAGATAGAATTAAATATCATCTTAAAAGTTGTATAGTAATTTAATATGAACACAACTATGCAAAGAATAGGAATAAAGAACTTTACTGTTAATATTATTAATAACAGACGAATATTAAGAGAAATGATCTAGCATTGGGACTAGATGAAGAGATACCAAGTGTAAGATTATTGTAGATGGAAATGTAGGATCACAAGCAAGAGTTGTAATAAATAGTAAGGAATGATAGATTACTGATAAAGGGGACTAAGGAGAAGTGGATTCAGTTAACGAAAATTCTGGGAGTACCCCCTCATATAGATGGTAAAATCAGAAGAAAGAAATGTTGGAATTGAAATTATTAATGGTTTAATCAGTGGTAAAACCAATATATCTCAATTCACGTTTATTTGAATTAAAAATAATATTTAATCAAAGGGAGATAGCATAATGGAACAGTAATATTCATGTAAATTTTTCTTTTATTTCTGTTCGAAAGTATTAGATATAAGACTAACCCAATGAGTTTGGAAAGTAGAATCAACAGAGGTGTTTTTAAAATATTTCAGGCCGGAATATATCATATTCCGGCCTGAATACTATAATACGATACTTTTATTTGCTTTTGGTAGCAATGTAGCAGGTATTTCTTCATTTAATTTCCAAGTAAAACTAACAGGCTTGCTTCCATAATGATTAACGTAACCGGCGTTGCCTAAGAAAGTGTAAGCAGCTGTATATGTGCCATATTTTTTGTAGTCTCTTACAAATAAAGATACATAGGAACCTAAAATTCTGTGATTTGTGTAGCGATTTGCTGTCTCACTCGTATCAGATAATTGACTTTGACTCTGCCAATGAAATAGTTGTGAATTTATAGCATAGTCATCATACATTGTTGAAGGAGAAAAGTCTTTTTCTGATTTATTAAGATTGATCAAAAAGGCATCAGTTTTCTTGTTATGAAAATACTTTACTCCTTCACGGAAGGATGGAGCTTGTTCCTCGTTATAATAATCAAATGCTGCCAATATTTGCCTTGTTGAATAGTTGCAATGTACATCAAGAGGGCAGATAAAGTCATAATCATTGCGTTTGGATATAAAATCGATTGAAATTCGTTTATAATTCAGAATTTGTAAGAGTTCTTCTTTTATAAAAGAATATTTTGTTAATGCTTGAATGCCATCATTAATGTTTGCAAAGCCTAGTTTTTTCGGTTCATGTAGATAAAAAGTGTAATATAACATATTGCACATTAGTCGTTGCTCATCATTTTTGGGCGGGACTTCCATATCAATATAGCTAATCCAGTAGTCCAATAGTTTTTTTGAATTAATGTGAAATAAGCCAATCATGCTGCGGTATATGTAATCATCAACATCATAATTATCATTAATTAACTCAGCCCATTTCTTAAGTCTATGAAGAGAACGGGAGCCATTTGCCTGATAAAACTCAAATATAGCTAAACCATTATAATTGAGAAAATAATCAAGCTGTAAAGGTAATCCGGTATCTGCTTCAAAATATTTTACTTTTTCAGTAAGCATATTTTTATTGATTACAGATTGTTTTAAATTGCGAAGAACATATTCTTGAGCCATTTTTTCAAGTTGGATGTAGCTACCCTTTGGAAGGTTTGAAAAACCATCTTCGATATAATGATGAATGGACTTATTCGTTTTTCCAATCATTGCGCGGAACTTTGTTTCGAAATTATACTTATTATTTGTTTGACCAATAAAATCAAGAACTGTTAAACACTCTTTACCTTCGTAAAGACGTAATCCACGACCGAGTTGTTGCAAGAAGACAGTGGCACTTTCGGTAGGCCGTAAAAATAATATTGTGTTTACTTGTGGAATGTCTACGCCTTCATTATAAAGGTCTACAACAAAAATAAATTTAACTTTTCCCAAGATTAAATTATCCTTAGCATCGTTACGAATATCATCGAGACTCTTGGATGATAAAGCAAGAGAAGCTATGCCATTTTTATTAAAATAGTCAGCCATATAATTGGCATGATTAACACTGACACAAAATCCAAGGCCTTTTACTTCATTTATGTCAGTCACATATTCATGTACGCTTTTTAGTATCATAGAAGCACGTTTAGTATCAACTGTATAAATTTTTTCAAGTTCATCAATATCGTATCTTCCATGCCAAGAGAGTTTAGAATAATCAACATCATCTGATACACCAAAGTATTGGAACGGGCATAATAGTTTCCTGTCAATGGCTTCTACTAATCTCATTTCAGAGGCTATTCTTCCGTCAAAGTGACTTAAAATATTTTTACCATCCATTCTCTCAGGAGTTGCGGTAAGGCCCAATAGTATTTTGGGATTGTAATATTCCAATAATGTTTGGTATGATTTTGCTGCGGCATGGTGAAATTCATCAATGATAATAAAATCATAAAAGACTGAAGATGTAAAACTAGTAAAGTCTGCAGCATTAAATGACTGAATACTCATAAATAAATAATCAATTTGAGAGGGCTTGATTCCATCTACATATAAATCTCCAAAATTAAAGTCATTTAATACTTCACGAAATTTCTGAATGCTTTGTGCTAGTATCTCTTTGCGATGTGCAATAAAAAGTAATTTTGCATTAGGATGTTTTTCACGGAACCTACGATAATCAAGAGCAGCAATTATGGTCTTGCCAACTCCGGTAGAAGCAACAATAAGATTCTTATAACGGTTAAAAAGTTCACGTTCTGCTTCTAATTTATCTAAAATTTCTTGTTGATAAGGATATGGCTTTATTGCACATTGCAATTTGAAATGTTGCTCTTTAAAGTTAATTACTTTACAAAGCTCACTTTTTAGTCGAACGCAATCTTCATCTATGTTAGGATTGAAAGTTTCAAAATTGGAATCATTCCAATAGCTTTCAAAGGTTACATCAAATTTGCGAATAATATCAAAAGATTCTTGCTCTGTTACCTTGATGTTCCATTCAAGACCTTCAGTTAGTGCAGGGTTTGATAAATTAGAAGAACCTATATAAGCTACTGTAAATCCTGTATTACGCTTAAAAAGGTATGACTTCGCATGCATACGCATGTGATTAGTCTCATAGTTGATTTTGACTTCAGTATTTTTCAAAGTAGCTAGTTTTTCAATAGCTTTATAATCGGTTGCTTGCATATACGTTGTGGCAATAATTCTTAAACGAGTGCCTTCACGTTCTGTGAATTCATGTAACTCATTTATGATCCTACGAATTGCACTCCATTTTACAAATGAGACTAGTAAATCAATGGAATCACAAGATACGATTTCTTTTTTTATTTCGCTGAGCATATTTGGTTCTTGTTTGGAACCGGTAAAGAGCGTACTTTCTACAAGAGAAGTATTAGGATGTATTATTGGCTTATTATCAATTGCTCGAGCTGAATTCAGTTTTGAATAGAGCGAGGTGAGAATTTCTCCTTTTTCTAAAATATGAAAATCTTTAAAATCATCATCGCCGCTGTTTTGAACAACTTCGTCAATGATGTTGTTACAAAGCTTGATTTGAGCAGCTAGAGCTTCTTTGTCTTCACTATTGTTAAAGTTGTCTCTAATATATTTTAAGCCACGTTGAATGATATAAGAAATATAGATGGTTAAGACTTTGCGAGCGTCATCAACATCAAGATTTTCAAGCTTAATCTCATACTGTGATAAATCCAATAGATCAAGTTCATTTTTAATTTTTGTATTTACAATCTGTTCGTATATTCCTTGATTTAGCATAGTGCTCCTTCCAAAAGCTAACTATTTTTATTGAAAAATTACTTGATTTACCAATAAGGTATTCTATCAATATTATCAATTAGGATAGTGTTATGAGACTTATTTAAGTTATTTAAGTCTATAATACTCTGTTGGGTCGAAATGAACAACATAAAATTTGATAAAGATTTACATATTATGAAATAGATTGTAAATATCCAATATAATATGATGGATTTCTTCTGAAAAGCTGGCAAAATTGCAAATGATTTTCTTTCCTTCAGAACGGAGGAAGATGTGGAAGCGGTTGCTATATATATGAGGTTATGGAGTTGGTACTTTTTATTCATCTAGTTAACCAAAACAGTTTGACATTATTTAGCTAAAAGTCTAAACTAGAATTGGCAGAAGATATTTGACGGTTTGTGGAAATTAGTAAGCGCTTTCCACTGATTATGTAATTGAATTGTAAAGTCATTAATGAAAATATAATAAATAATTAAAACAGATTCAGAATATCTTTGAAGCCAAACAAGGAAAAGCTATGAAAATAGAAATAATTATATATTTCTCCATTAAACTGGTTTAAGAAAGTTTATAAGACAACTAAAAAGAATCAGACGAACAATGGTTAGCAAATTTCCGAATCGTAAGGCTGGATAAATAAACGTGATCTTGTTAGCTAAAATATAAAGAACCTATAGTATGAGCTCAGAGAATGGGATTCTACTCATCGAATAACGGAAAAAACAATAATTTTGACTATGTATGAACAAAAGAAGCAAAGAGAAGTATAAAATGGGATGGAATTATAAAATAAAAGGAGATTTTTAATGTGAGGGACGTAAAAATGGCTATAAATAATTTAATGAGTTACGGATCTATAGAGAAAATATGGAATGTTAATGGAACGAAGATATTGAAATTTCAACAAGAAATTTGGCACGACGGTTTAAAAGAACATAAAGTTATAGTAGCTCCAGATACAGATATTCTTAAAAACAAAGTCCGAGTGCAGGCTGATAAATGGGATGAAAAATGGAATATTGTTTCAGAAAAAAGACAGGTTGAAGATATAAAAAAGGCTAGTTTAGATGAGGCTGTGAAAAGAACTAAGGAAGCTGATGAAAAATTATCAGAAGTAGAAAACATACTACTTAGTACCTTAGATGTAAATGATGCTTTGGATTGGGAAGTAATGAAAGACATAGGCCGTTTTGAAAAACCTTATCCAATAAAACCAATTGTTCCGGTTTATACTATACTTCCGATTGCTCCAAATAGGTCTACTCTAGAATTTCAGCCAAAGTTAAATATCTTTACTAGTATATTCAAATCTTTAAAGGATAAGGCGATAGCTGAATCAGAACGAATTTATAAAGAAAATTATGAAAACTGGCAAAAAAATTATGACGATATAATTAAATATAATAATCAACTTATGATAAATCATCAAATGAGTTTAGATACTTTCGCTATTATAGTTGGTGAAATTAATACTCAGAAAGATGAATATATCAGAAAACAAAAAGAATTTAATTCAAAAATTGATGAATTAAAATTACTATACTCATCTTTTGATGTTAGCGCAATTCTTGAATATTGTGAAATGGTATTAAATAACTCGTCACTTCCTGATTTTATTCATAAGGATTTTGATCTTGATTATAATCCAAATACTAAAATTCTGATAATTGAGTATATGCTACCAAATATTGAAAATTTCCCGATTATAAAAGAAGTGAGATATCTAGTTTCAAAGAATGAATTAAATGAAATTCATCAAAATGATTCCTACATGGAGAAACTCTTTGACACCACTATCTATAAATTAATTTTAAGGGTGCTACATGAGGAATTCGAGGCAGATGTAATAAATGCAATAGATGCTATTTCTCTAAATGGATGGATAAATTATTTAAATAAAGCAACAGGAAATCGTGAAGATGCCTGTATAGTAAGCATTCAAGTAAAGAAAGAGACGTTCAATGCTATCGATTTAAAAAATGTGGATCCAAAGGCTTGCTTTAAGAACCTTAATGGTATTGGTAGCTCAAAGCTTGCAGGTATTACTCCTGTTCAGCCTATTTTAAAATTGAATAGAAATGACAAACGATTTATCGAGTCTTATAATGTTACTCATTTGATCGATGATTCTACTAATTTGGCTGCAATCTCATGGGAAGATTTTGAACATCTTATTAGAGAATTATTTGAAGCCGAATTCTCTACTAATGGTGGTGAAGTAAAGGTTACTCAAGCAAGTCGTGATGGAGGTGTAGATGCGGTCGCATTTGATCCAGATCCTATTCGAGGTGGAAAAATAGTAATTCAAGCAAAACGATATACAAATACTGTTGGAGTATCTGCTGTTCGAGACCTGTACGGAACCTTAATGAATGAAGGTGCAACAAAAGGTATTCTGGTAACAACTGCAGACTACGGGCCTGATGCTTATGAATTTGCTAAGAACAAACCTATAACTCTTTTAAATGGTGGAAACCTATTGCATTTATTGGAAAAACACGGACATAAAGCTAAAATTGATTTGAAAGAAGCAAAAGCACTAAATGCAAACATTTAGTATAACAATTTCAGAATCATAATTACAAGAATTGGTAAAGTACGTAAAATATAAAACTTTGATAAATATGATAAGTCAGGGTATGATACAAGAAAACTGTGAGTGATGAATATTACGCTTTGTAGGTTGAAATGAAGAAGAAATAAGAATTGCTAGTACAATAAGCTCATTAAATAAAATATATATAGCAGGTGCGAAAATGACAAACGGTGAAATTAATCAAACATTAAAATACTACAATGAAAACCATCAAAAATTCAATACTGATACAGTTGCAGTGCCATTTTCAGAATGGCAAGATGAATTTACAAAATATCTGCCAGTTAATGCATATATTTTAGACTGCGGTTGTGGTTCCGGAAGAGACAGTAAAGCCTTTATTGATAAAGGCTTTACTGTTGATGCAATTGATGGATCCAGTGAGATGTGTAAACTAGCCAGTAATTTGATAAATCAAGAAGTGAAGTGTATGAGATTTGACGAGATAGATACAAAAGACTTGTATCATGGCATATGGGCATGCGCTTCTATTTTACACCTCCCTTATTCAGAAATGCGACTAGTTATGAGCAAAATGAATAAGGCACTAAAGCAGAGCGGATTAATGTATGCTTCCTTTAAGTATGGGGAATTTGAAGGAATTCGAAATGATAGATATTTTACCGATATGACTGAAGAGAAGTTTCATAAATTAATAAATGAAGTTGGTGGATTTGAAATTATCACAACAAATATTACTGGTGATGTTAGAGTTGGGCGAGAAGATGAAAAATGGCTTAATATCATACTGAAAAAAGTAATTGCCGAGTAAATACAAAGTGATGAAGTGGGGAACATATGGCTGAGATAATTAGAAAGACAGTTGCAGAAGAACGATTACAAAGACTTAATATGTATCGCGAGAATATTGATAATGCATTTACGGGCAATAAAAATTATTTATATTCGCAATTGCAAGTAAGCTTTAAAAAAGCTAAAAGTATAGATATTATAGTTTCTTTCTTGATGGAATCAGGCGTGAAGCTTATAATAAATGACTTAAAAACTGCAATTAATCGAGGCGTTCAGGTAAGAATTCTTACTGGAAATTATTTAAACATAACGCAGCCATCTGCATTATATTTGCTGAAATCCGAATTACAAAATAAAATTGATTTGAGATTTTATAATGATCCTAAGAAATCATTTCATCCGAAAGCTTATATATTCCATAATGTTGTTGATAGCGAAATTTACATAGGGTCTTCTAATATTTCTAGGGGTGCATTAACCTCTTCAGTAGAGTGGAATTATAGGTTTAATAAATCCACCGATGAGAAGAATTTCAACGCATTCTATGATGAGTTTGAAGATTTGTTTACTAATCATGCATATCCTATAACTGATGAGGTATTAAGAGAATATTCAAAAACCTGGAAAAGACCCAGTATTCAAAAAGATATTGAAAAGGCGGAAGAAATAGAAGAAAAAGAGAATGAAAAAACATGTGATATATTTCAACCTAAAGAGGCTCAAATAGAAGCGTTATATGGATTAAAGAATACAAGAGAAGAAGGGTTTGATAAAGGATTAGTAGTTGCTGCAACAGGAATAGGCAAAACATATTTAGCAGCATTTGATTCGAAGAATTACGAGAGAGTGCTTTTTGTAGCACATCGCGAAGAGATACTAAAGCAAGCAGCTGATAGTTTTAAGAATGTAAGACAGTCAAATGATTATGGCTTCTTTTATAGTGATCAAAAGGATATAAATAAGCATGTGATTTTTGCATTAGTACAGACGTTAGGTAAAGAAGAATATTTAAATGAAAAATACTTTCCAAGAGACTATTTTTCATATATTTGTATAGATGAATTCCATCATGCAGTTACAGGGAATTATCAGAGGATAATTGACTATTTTCAGCCAAAGTTTTTATTAGGGCTGACGGCTACACCAGAAAGATTAGATAGCAAAGATGTATTTGCATTGTGTGATTATAATACCATATACGAAGTACGACTTAAAGAAGCAATCGGTAAAGGATGGTTGGTGCCATTTCGGTATTATGGTATCTATGATGAGACAGTCAACTATGAAAATCTAGAATTTAAAAATGGAAAATATAATGACAAAGAACTTGAAGAAGCATTAATGCTAAACAAAAGAGGTAATCTAATTCTAAATCATTATTTAAAATATAATTCGAAAAGAGCTTTAGGATTTTGCACTTCTAGAAAACATGCAGAGTTTATGGCTAAAGTCTTTAGTGAAAGAGGAATAAAAGCAGTTGCTGTTTATAGTGGGGAAACTGGAGAATATTCAGGGGAAAGAAGTGAGACACTTAAGCAACTTAGAGATGGTAGTATTCGGGTGATCTTTTCGGTTGATATGTTTAACGAGGGGCTAGACATTAAGTCACTTGATATGGTTATGTTTCTACGTCCGACGCAGTCACCGACAATTTTCCTTCAACAATTAGGTAGAGGACTTAGAAAAGATAAACATAAAGAATGCTTGAATGTGCTAGATTTCATAGGTAATTACAAGAAAGCAAATATGATTCCATTTCTATTAAGTGGACAAAATTATTCAAAAGAAGCTTCAAGCAGAAATACACAAACTGATTATGAATTTCCAGATGATTGCTACGTCGACTTTGACTTTGAAATAATTGATATATTCAAAAAACAAGCGGAAAAGGAAATGAGCATTAAGGAAAAACTTACAGAGGAATTCTATACTATTAAGGATAAAATAGGACATGTTCCCTCAAGAGTGGAGTTCCTGAATAATATTCCAGACGATATTTATGACAACATAAAATCAAAGGGGAATATGAATCCTTTGAGTAATTATATGGAATATCTTTATGAAAAGAAGGAGTTGAATGAAAAAGAGCTTGAGGTATACTATTGCAGAGGAAGGGAATTTATAAATTTAATTGAAACTACTAGTATGAGCAAAACATATAAAATGCCTTTGCTGTTAGCATTTTATAATAAAGGAAATATTAAAATGAACCTTTCTGAAGAGGATATATATCAAAGTTTTTATGAGTTTTATCATAAAGGTTCTAATAAGGTGGACATGTTAAGACACAGTAATACAAGTGGATTTGAAAATTGGATTAAAAAAGATTATGTTAAGTTGGCGAAGGATAATCCAATCAATTATATGCTGAAGACGCATGCGGAATTCTTTGAAGCTATGGATGGGTATGCTATGAATTTGGCAAGTGATTTAGAGGTTATTATTGATAATGAGGCGTTTGCAAAGCATATGAAGGATGCAATTGATACTCGGATAATGACATACTATAGGAATAGAAGGCTGAATTGAAGTAATCGGTCGGTATTCGAAAAACAATTGGATTAGTATAAAATATTAAAGAAGGATATTTCTGAGAGATATGATTTGGTCCAGGAACTAATAAAGCAATACAGAAATAACTTTAGATTTTTGGGAGGTGAGCCATTGGAAACGACTGAAAATTATGTTTATAAGAAGGAAGTTGACTGGTCATTATTAAATGAAGGGTTTACGCTACCTATTGAGAATCAGGTGGTATTTGGCCTCAAAATGAACCATTTTCTTTCCAGAGGTGAAACCAGAGACATAGTAATGTATTTGGAAGGTAAAAGCTATAAAGCCAAGATTACTAATCTGAACTTTGCTGCAAAGCATAACAGAAAAAAAGATACGTTGCAAATTAGGTATTCACCAAATAGTGCGTTTTCTAATGCATTAATAATTTATTTTGTTAAGAGCTTCCAATTTATATCTGAAAAGCGAAAATTCCGGAAGAATGGTGATAGAACAATGATACGATTGCCGGAAGACAATAAAGAATATCTAGCAATTTATACTACGGAATATGAAGATACATATCTGCTAGAAACTATTGTTGCTGATGACTTTTTCGCATTGAAAGATGTTATGAAGGACAAACAGGAATGCGTCATGGAAGCTAGTTTTAATTATGATGTTAATGATGATACTACATCCATTGTTGAATACCAAGGAGTTTCTAAGATTCGAAAACTTAATAAAAAGATTGGGGATAACTTGAAGCTCCTTTATAATTATCGCTGCCAGATTTGTGGTTGCAGGATAGGAGATAATTATGGAACACATATAGCTGAGGCTCATCATATTGATTATTTCGTGAATAGTCTAAATAATGACGCTAGTAATCAACTTATTGTATGTCCAAATCATCACAGCATTATTCATAACGTGAATCCAGTGTTTGATAGAAAGCGATTGATTTATTTGTATTCGAATGGAATGCATGAAGGATTGACTTTGAACGAACATTTGTAAGGATCAATAAATTAAGATGAAAAAGTGTAGATTATTTAATGTTTCTAGTATACCGACACCCCTTAGTATTAAAATTAACACATCCCCAAAACTCATCCCCACCTTTGTTAGTCTTCTTTGTTAGTCGGCCACCACAATCAGGACAAGTAAAGTATTCTGCTCTTATTTCATGACTCCATTTGGCTTCTAATTCCCGTGCAAAGATGGATCTATTGTTGCCTTCAACAAGTAACCAAACCTTTCGTTTGGCTCTGGTAAGCGCTACATAGAATAATCTTCGTTCTTCGCTGAATTCGAAACTGTCGTTGCTACCTAAAAGCATATCAATCATAGGGTGGTCTTGCATTTTACTTGGGAAACCCATTTTATGATTACGATTATTAATTATGAAAACATAGTCTGCCTGCAATCCTTTGGATTTGTGGGCAGTAATGAATTGTATAGCTAAATCTTTTCGTTTTGAATAGACAACAACTTTGGTTTCTGTGGAATTATTGTAATTGAAAGAAAAGTATGTAAACGCTATTATAATAGTTAACCACTTTTAACCGATTCGCTAGCGAATTAGTTTACCACCTTGAAATAAAAATCTTGTAAGATTTAAGAGTACTAAATATTCTTACAAGGAGATGAAAGGTGTG
>Ga0209511_1000252_pt1 | contig 58439 bp, 54 predicted proteins | sample SSSSmetaG_FD_184141 | JGI IMG/M metagenome (GOLD analysis project Ga0209511, IMG submission 184141) | Glacier valley bacterial and archeal communities from Borup Fiord, Nunavut, Canada, to study Microbial Dark Matter (Phase II) - ​SSSS... | ecosystem: Environmental > Aquatic > Freshwater > Ice >... | reverse complement strand
AAACGCGTCGGATCTCATGAAAGAATTGTCGCTGACTTACAACAAAGCCCGTCAGGCGGCGATTACTCAAGAGATTTTAGAAGTGGTGGGCGGTGCTGAGGCGTTGAACTAACCTCAACCAAGTTTGCAACTAAGTAATGCTATGCGTCTGAGTTTCTCAGGCGCATTTTTATGAGCGATCGTTCGGCTAGACCATCCTGTCCTCGGCTTAGTGGTTCCAGTCTTTCTACGGGCTGGTTGGCTGCGCTCGATCGCCCGTGAGCAGGGAGATAGTACGGATTCTTTGTCGTCTGCCCAAAGTTCTCATAGCAAAACTTGAGTACTTCTCGTGAGGGGTGATTGATTTCTGTATTCCACAATGAGATCAAATCAGAGGAACGCAGGTCGAAACGGTTAAGCAACTAGGGGGCAACTAAGTTTGTTTAGCAATGTTCGATTCAACGCGTCCTCAGATAGAATGCCTGACTCCGGGGGCTTTTAGGGGTCAGGCAATTTTTTATTTAAAGTAGTTTTTCCAACCCGTAGACCAGACTTTTGAGCGGAATCACCTTGCGAATCGAGAGCAACACTCCGGGCATATAGCAAGCCCGATCGCTGGTGTCGTGTCGCAGGGTATAAATTTGTCCAGGGGCACCAAAAATCACTTCCTGGTGGGCGATCAATCCCGGCAATCGAATGCTGTGAATCCGAATGCCTTCTTCTGCCTGTCCGCCTCTCGATCCGGGAATTTTCTCGGTCTCCTCAACGATCGGCACGTTAAAAGTTTTGCCTAGTTCTGCCAACATTTGAGCCGTCTGCACTGCCGTCCCACTCGGAGCATCTGCTTTTTGATTGTGATGTAGCTCAATAATTTCGACGTGATCAAAATATTGAGATGCCTGAATCGCTGCTTGCTGGAGAAGCACCATCCCGATCGAGAAGTTAGGAATCATCAAGCATCCTGTACTCGCCTTGTCGGCAAAGATTTCTAACTCGTGAATCTGTCCAGCACTCAGCCCAGTTGTGCCAACTACGGGGCGAACTCCGTAGGCGATCGCCGATCGCACATTGCCATACACTGAGTCTGGGTGAGTCACATCCACAACTACGCCCAACTCTTTTTCTTGAGACAGCATCGCCATCATCGACTCGTAATCATTGGTAATCGGCACTTCTAACGCACCGCAGCCAACCACCTCGCCAATATCCTGCCCGTTAAATTCTGGGTTTCTTGCCACGGCTCCAATCAGAGTCATGTCACTCGCTTGAGATACCGCTTTGACAATTTCGCGCCCCATCTTGCCCGTGGCACCGTTCACCACAACCGGAATCTGACTCGCCATAATTTAGAACCGTTTTGAATGACCTAGAGGCATTTTAGGATCAAGCGATCGGGTTTTGCTTGGTTCCATCTAAGATTCCTTTTAAACCACCAAGTGCCTCCACGTTCAGGACTCAGAGTGGTTTACAATGGAGTACGCTGATTAAAACTTCTTTGATTTTGCAGGTAATCTCGTGACTTTTACGACAGAAGCTACTTCTCAGAATGGACGTACCGCGGTGCCCGCTCTTCGTCGCCGTGCAGTTTTTCCCTTTACTGCGATCGTCGGTCAAGAAGAAATGAAGCTGGCGTTGCTCCTCAATGTCATTGACCCCAAAATTGGCGGGGTGATGATTATGGGCGATCGGGGCACTGGCAAATCGACGACCATTCGGGCGTTAGCCGATCTGCTGCCAGAGATCGAAGTCGTCGCAGATGACCCGTTCAACAGCCACCCCAGCGATCCTGAGATTATGGGCGATGCGGTGCGGCAACTCGTCGAGAAGGGTGCAGAAGTCCCGGTGACGAGAAAAAAAGTGATGATGGTCGATCTGCCGCTAGGAGCTACTGAAGATCGGGTTTGCGGCACGATCGACATCGAAAAAGCCCTCTCTGAAGGGGTAAAAGCGTTTGAACCTGGCTTGCTGGCGAAGGCAAATCGAGGCATTCTCTACGTCGATGAGGTCAACCTCTTAGATGATCACTTAGTAGACGTGCTGCTCGACTCTGCTGCATCAGGTTGGAACACCGTCGAGCGAGAAGGTATCTCCATTCGGCATCCGGCTCGATTTGTGCTGGTCGGCTCTGGCAACCCCGAAGAAGGAGAACTGCGCCCGCAACTGCTCGATCGCTTTGGAATGCACGCTGAGATTCGCACCGTCAAAGAACCTGTGCTGCGAGTTCAAATCGTCGAGCAGCGAACGGACTTCGACCAAAATTCTCAAGAGTTTTTAGAAAACTATCAGCCCCAGCAGATTGAACTGCAAGAGCAGTTGGTGAACGCTCAAGAACGATTGAAGTCGATCGAGATTGACTATGATCTTCGAGTCAAAATTTCTCAAGTCTGCTCAGAGTTAGATGTGGATGGACTGCGCGGAGACATCGTCACCAACCGGGCTGCGAAAGCGATCGCTGCCTTTGAAGGTCGCACTGAGGTCACCATCAACGATATTCGTCGCGTCGCCACTCTCTGTTTACGTCACCGTTTGAGAAAAGACCCCATGGAGTCGATCGATTCTGGCTACAAAGTCGAAAAGGTGTTTAACCAAGTCTTTGGTTTAGAGGCATAGAGGTAGGGGCAATCCCTCTGTGATTGCCTTCAGCTAGTAGACACTTAATCATCCAACGACGATAGCGCAAACTTAGACGGCGGCTGGTCAATTTTTGCCGCAGTCGATAACTTGTGCAAAAATTCTTGTGCCATCGTTGCAAATGCTTTTGCCCCTGCTGTATTAGGATTTGCTAATACGACAGGTGTAAATGTATCCACCGCTTTAGACACATTCACATCGGGCGGAATGCGCGTCTTAAACAGTTTTGCTTCACTAAAATCTTCGTTTAATCGTCGCATTACCTGACTATAATAGCGACTCGAAAACACATTCCCTGACAGCGAAAATGCAATCCCTAATAGATTAGGACTGATGGGAGTATCGGCTTTGTGCGTCTCTTTGAGCTTGGTAATCCGTCTTTCCAAGAGTTGGATACCGATTAAAGATAGCGGTTCTGGCTTGGCTGGAATTAAGTAAAAATCGCTGGCAAGTAAAGCACTCCGCGTAATTAAGTTATATCCGGGCGCACAGTCTAAAATAATCAGATCATAGTCTTTGCTAATCGGCTGCAAAATACTTTGAATCAGCGTTTTCTCAAAATTATTCCAGACTTGCTCAAAGTTTGTTTGACCCTGACGAGTCGCAGTTTGGTGTAACATCTCGGACACCATAAATTCGTCGTAGAGATCAATGTCTCCCGGCAACAAATCTAACCCTTTGACGTTGCAAACATAAGAGCGAATCGCTTCTGGCACGGTGGTTGCAAGTTGCTTATCTGCCAGGATCGATCGCTTGATTAAATACCGCAGCGTTCGTCTTTCATTTCTAATCTTGGCAAAGTCTGCGGGTGTCATCAAACTGAGAGTGGCACTAATTTGGGTATCTAGATCCACAATCAAAACTTTCTTGCCGTGGTTTTTTGCGAGACAGGTTGCAAGATTGACGGTGAGCGTCGTTTTACCAACCCCACCCTTCATGTTTGCGGTTGCGATGATAAATGCCATACGCGATATCCTCTCGTTGGTGATCCCTGTTAGCCGCAGCCTCGATTAGGCACTTCATGATACTACTTTGCACTCCAGTCAGAAACTTTGTCTGAGCAAAATTTCTTGATGATGCCTGTTAAATTGATCGAGCTTCTGCTGTCTACGAAAACCAGGTGCTAGGCTGAAGGCAGACTCTAAAATTAGAAGACTGAATATCTGTGACTGCATCTGTTTTTGCGGCTGAACGCTTACTCTTTAACTCTGCGACTCCACAAGCAGACGCAATTCCGCTGATCTTTGCGTTTCCCAACGAATATAGTGTGGGAATCACGAGCCTGGGCTATCAGGTGGTTTGGGCAACTCTATCGGCACGCAGCGATCTGCACGTCAGTCGTTTGTTTACAGATGTTCATGAATCGTTGCCATCGCAGCCAGAGATTCTCGGCTTCTCAATGTCCTGGGAACTCGATTATGTCAACATTCTCGGCTTACTGGAATCGTTGGGGATTCCGATCCGATCGCGCGATCGTACCCATCATGCGATCGTCTTTGGCGGCGGACCTGTTCTCACGGCTAACCCCGAACCCTATGCAGATTTTTTTGATGTGATGCTGCTGGGCGATGGCGAAGTTTTGCTAGATGCCTTTATTGATGCGTATCAAGAAGTTCGACACGCCGATCGTCAAACTCAGTTGCGACATTTAGCGCAAGTTCCTGGTATCTACGTCCCCAGTTTGTATGCGGTGACTTATAAAAGTCCGGATGGCGCGATCGAGCGAATCGAGCCGATCGACTCCACGATTCCCGCCCGCATCGAAAAGCAAACCTACCGCGGCAACAAGCTTTCAGCCTCTACGGTCGTGACTGAAAAAGCCGCTTGGGAAAATATTTATATGGTTGAGGTGGTGCGAAGCTGCCCCGAAATGTGCCGCTTTTGCCTTGCCAGTTATCTGACGTTGCCCTTTCGGATTGCTGACGTTGAGGAGTCGTTGATTCCCGCGATCGAACGAGGTCTGCACGTCACCGATCGTCTGGGGTTACTCGGTGCATCTGTGACGCAACATCCAGAGTTTGAGAGCTTGCTAGACTATCTCAACAAACCTCAGAATGACTCTGTAAGAGTCACTATTGCCTCAGTTCGGACAAATACCGTGACTGAGAAGCTGGCGCGAACATTGACGAACCACGACACAAAATCGATCACGATCGCCGTTGAAAGTGGCTCCGATCGGCTGCGGCAAATCATCAACAAAAAGCTGACCAACGACGAAATTATTCAAGCCGCCATCAACGCAAAGGCGGGTGGACTGAGCGCCATTAAGCTCTACGGAATGGCAGGCGTTCCGGGCGAGGAAGCAGAGGATCTCGAACAAACCGTCGCTATGATGCGCGAGGTTAAAAAGGCGGCTCCCGGTCTGCGGCTCACCTTGGGATGCAGCACGTTTGTTCCTAAAGCCCATACGCCTTTTCAGTGGTTTGGGGTCAACACTCAAGCCGAAAAGCGACTCCAGTTTTTGCAAAAGAAACTGCGTCCTCAAGGCATTGATTTTCGTCCCGAAAGCTATAACTGGTCTGTGATTCAGGCATTGTTATCGCGGGGCGATCGTCGCCTCTCCCACCTGCTAGAACTGACCCGACACTATGGCGATTCGCTGGGTAGCTATCGCCGCGCTTTTAAAGAACTGCGGGGACAGCTTCCTGAAATGAGCTTCTACGTCTACGATACTTGGTCACTGGAGCAGGTTTTGCCCTGGAGCCATCTTCAAGGACCGCTACCCCAAGCCACGTTACAAAAACATTTGGGGACGGCGATCGAACAGTTCACTCAGCCCCCATCGGAACTTCAGATTGCAGCCTGTTCGTGACGGTTTGCTTGAGAATCTTCTTTCGCTTTAAAGTCGCTCCTGCTCCTAAACACGCACCTAACGCCAAAAGCCCCACAACGGGCGATGATTCTGGAATCGATTTAGATTTCAGCACCGAGTAGGCATACTCGCCGAGGATCTCGTGCCCTCTTGTAGTCGGGTGCAGTGGGTCCCAAAACAAATAGTTTGGCGCGTCTGTAATGGGATTGCAAGGAGTAGAAGGCGGTGGAGCGGTCGGAAAGAGCAGCGTAGCGGGTAAACACTGCTCGGTTACATTAGTGAGTCCAAAGCGGCTAGGATTGGCGATCGCTTGGTTAACCAGATCATTCACGTCTAGAGGAATGATGTTAACGCCCAACGCTGAGGGTAAAACGCTCAAGGTTTGAGCCAAAGCCGTGTTGTGAGCACCACTCAAAAAACTCAGCCCCTGAGAACGAGTCGCATCTCCCCGTGTCAACGGAAGCTTGCCGAGATCGGGCAGGTTGGCGATCAAGAAGTTCTTGGCTCCACTACTCGCTAGTTTTGTGACGGCTGTGTTGAGATTGACGATCGCGCTTCCAACGGTTCCTTGAGGGTCTGTGAGGTTGGGATTGAGATAATCGTTTGCTCCTGCCCACAAAATGTAGAGAGCCTCTTGATCAGGAGCCGGATTCTGACTTTGGAACGCAGTAATCTGCTGCTGCAAGCCTGGTAGCTGAATTCCTAACAATGGCGCTATCAGTGGATTCAGACCATTTTCTTGCCCTGTGGTTGCGCCACCATAGGCAAAATCATTACTCGTATCGACACTAAGACCCAAATCTTTCGCGAGATATTCAACCCAAATAGAACCGTTAGAAAAGCGTCCATTCGCGTACCCAACCGACAGACTTCCATCAGAAGCAGGAAGACCTGGAGGCGGAATAAGCCCTCCTGTGTCTCGCAACACGTTTCCAACATCCGAGAGGCTGTCACCAAACACGTATAGATGGCTAAAGCTGGCTGCTTCGGCTGCTTTGGGCAGCGAGATTAGAGCCGCGATCGGCAACGTCAGTGAAAGAACGATCGATCGCTCCAAAGAAACGTTGAATAGAGACACAGATTTTCTCCTGTGAGTTTCAAACAACTCGGATACTCACTTTAATTACGCCAAACTTTCTCTCCCTACGGATCGTTCTTCACGAAATCTTTACTAAAAATGGCTGAGTTGAGCGATCGACAACTCTCCATAAACGTCAATTTTTGCATCCTTAGATTTAAAAACAAAGAAGAAAGCAACAGTCTCTACAATAGGTAAAGTCCCGTTCCACGTAATTGGTTCATCGTCTACCGTGATTCCCAGCTTGCTTTCTAACCTCACAGGCAGTTCGCTCCAGACATTGGGCTACCAAATTGGAGTCGTTTTAATTTGGTTAGCGATCGTCGGCTTACTCGCAGAAGGAGCCAGTCGCTTTGGCAACGCCGGGGCTGAAGTGATTCGCAAAGTCGTTCACATGGGCACCGGAAACGTGATTTTGATTGCGTGGTGGCTTAAAATCCCTTCGTGGGTGGGGGTTTCGGCATCGATTTTGTTTAGCGCGATCGCCCTTGTGTCTTACTATGTGCCGATTCTCCCCAACATCAACAGCATTGGGCGCAAAAGCTTCGGCACGTTCTTTTACGCGGTCAGCATCGGTGTGTTAGTTGCCTGGTTCTGGTCAATCAATCTGCCGCAGTATGCAGCGTTAGGAATTTTGGTGATGACGTGGGGCGACGGGTTAGCAGCTCTCATTGGCAGGCGCTTCGGTCGCCACACCTACAAGCTTTGGGATATGCAAAAAAGCTGGGAAGGCTCAGGAACAATGGCATTGGTCAGCTATGCCGTCAGTCTCTCCATCTTGCTCGGAACGGTGGGCAACGTCTGGCAAATTTGGCTCATTTCTCTAGCCGTTTCCCTGGTTGCGACTGGACTAGAAGCCTTTTCAAAATTTGGGATCGATAATTTAACAGTTCCGATCGGCAGTGCCGCGATCGCCTTCTTCTTGAGTCAACAGTTACTTCCTTAAACTCGATACGCCCAAAGGGTGAGAGACTGACCGCACTACTACCGATAGACTGAAAAAGTTCGCTATTCTTTAAGGAAACTTTATCTTCGTCACAGAAGTCGCTTGTTTCAGGACTTGAAACCATTCTCCTCAAGCTCAAATCGCCTCTTATTCTGTAACTATGACCTCTATCGTGAAGCCTCCCAGCCCAGCCCCTCCTTGGGAAGACCTATCTCTAACCTCTCAGCCAGAACCCGATCAATTGGATAATATCAAAGCCCAGTTGGATCTCATCTTGCTGGCACTAGAAGCGATCGCGGGCATCAGTTCTGAGGCAATGCTGCAAGCGGCGGCTGATCTGGGTCTAGAATCGGTCGTTGCCGATCGGGTTTCTCTCTGGCGGTTACGTCAATCCAGTCCATTAAGAAAGGGTCAAGGCGGACGCAAAAAACTTGATGTTGACGAAGCACGAGCGCTCTCCCTAATTGTCTGTCACCTGGCAAAGCAGCACAACGAGTTAGTTCGTCGATCGGTCGCTCTGTTAGAACAGCTTGCCGAACAGAACAAAGAGCCTCATCAAGCGTCTCTATTAGGAAATTATTTAGATGCCTTTCACAACACCTATCAAGAGCGTATGGAAGACGGGGAAACCGTTCCGACCGACATTCTCACTCACCTAGCACTCAAGCTTTTAATCGATCTCCTGTTTTACGGCAGTCAGAATGGAGTTCGGCGGCTCTGGCTGACTTTGTTGGAGCGATCGATTCATTCCCAACCTGCTCACGCCTAATTCTCTTTGCCCTATTCCACTTTTGAACCCATGTCCTTCTCCAACTCAGTGACTCGACGCTACACGCCGCCCACCTGTACGCTTGAAATCTCCGCGAAGGACTCGCCCCTCACGCGCTGGATGGGTCGCTCGGCGTTAAAACATCTGCGCTTTAAACTCAGCTTCGACGATCCGCGAGTCAGTGAAGATCGTTGGATCACGGTGCGGGGCGATCGCACTCAGATCGAGTCTCTCTCCCAAGTTGTCACAACCTACGTTCAGCAATTTCTCAGTCAATCCACCGCTCTCCTCAACGCGGCTCACTCAGGCACCCCTTCAAATCTAAGTCAGTCAGCCACCGCTTCAACGTTGAGCGTGCTGTCTCGTCCCGCTTCACAAGACGCAGACTCCGCTGAGACAAACCCCGCTCGAATTTCCATTCAGCCAAGCGGCATCCTGTCTCACGAACTATTTTTGGGAACCCTGGCAACCGAAGCGTCGGGAGCATCAATTCGCTTAAGTGCCGTGCAGCTCGCAGATCTGGCAAGCGTCTTGGATGAATATGCTGCCGATGTGACGGCACTCCCAAATCTCAATCGTCCCGCTTGGGCAACTCCTCAGTGGACGAGTCTCGCTGCCACCGCTCTGATCGCAGTTGGGCTGACTGCCTCAGTCTTGCGGATGCTCGATCGTTCCTCTCAAACTCAAACCGTTGCCACCAGCAGCCAAGGAGCCAGCAGCAGCGATCAGCGTCTCGCCGTTCAACCGTTGCCCAGCAGTCCCAGTCCTAGCCCGTCTGCCCTTTTACCAACGGCTCCCCCTCCGCTCATTTCGTTAAATCCCCCTGCTCCCTCCACCACTACAGCCCCTTCAGCGACTGGGACTTTGCCCAAAATTACAGTCCTGCCTGCTCCTCCTGCTAACTCTGTCCCCGTAGAGCCACCCCCCGGACTTACAATTCAGCCTGCACCATCGGGCGATCGTCCATATCTCGTGTCTCCTGTGCCCAACAGCCTCAGAGCAGGCAGTGCTAAACGCAGTGCTCCAAATTCGTCTGCGGCGAGTCAAAGTGCCGCTGAAGAACGAACCGCGATCGCGCCAAGTAGCACAAACGGCACGAATCGTGCTGACTCAAGCCGTTCTCTTGATAGAGACAGCACTGCCTTTGACAAGATTCCTCAAGTCGCTGAAGTTAGGCAATTTTTTCAGAAACGTTGGCAACCTCGCCCAGAGCTAACTGAAAAGCTACAGTACATTATTACGCTTAACGCTGATGGCTCGATCCGAAACATGGACGCGCTTAATCAGGCGGCTGGCGACTATATCGATCGCACCGGAATGCCGCCTTGGAATGAACCGTTTGTTTCACCGCTTAAGGGCAGAAATAGCGCTGTGATTCGAGTCGTCCTTAGCCCAGATGGAACGGTTCAAACCTTCCTACAGTCGGGCAGTGGTCAATAAAAAATTCGAGACACTTTGTAAATGCCTCGAATTCACCAACTACCAACCACTGCTAGTAAACTTCTACCGAAAGCACAAAGTTCGCTGCCTTGGTGGATGACACTTCGAGCACGTAGTCGCCGTCCATCCGCAGTCTTCCTTGCCAGTCTCGCGACTGGCTACCACCGCCGATGCGTTGACCATTCGGAGCGATCGCGCTAAAGTTCACGTCTCCTTCTGATACTTTCACCGCTATAATCTGCCGACTTTTCGCTTTTAGCAAATATTGACGCTTGTGATTGGCTTGAACCTTACCTGTTACGGTCGTTCCTGATTTGCCACGATCAAACTTGACTCGCTGCACATCTGAATAGTCAGACCGACTGAGCGGCGTGATGGAAATATCTAGAGAATAGGTTCCATTCCCCATCACCTGAATCGTATATTGCTCAGTTGCCGGAAGTTGCCCTGTCCAATTGCGTGTCTGATAAGCAGATGTGTCAATGCCCTGCTGGTTTGCTCGCAACACGTTCATTACGACTCCAGACGATCCCTCTAGCGTAGCGGTCATAAGCTGCCCTTGAGAGGCTTCTAGAGTGTAGGGCTTTGAGTCACTCTGCAAACTACCAGATACCACAGTCGAGACTCCGCCAGCGAGAAACTCAAGTCGCTGAGGCTGAGTGTTACTAATGGACATCTCGCTGCTGGTCTTGCTTGCCTCTATGCTGATAGCTTGCTGAGTCGAACCTAGCGGTGGGCTGACCTTAAACACGTGTGCGCCAATGCCTGTCATCACTAAGAGACTGGCTGCAAGCGCTGACTTTACCCCAATTTTTTTTACTTGAGGTCGTTTAAGCTGAGAGGATGTTCTCTTCTCTGGCAGTTGCGGAGAACAAGCATCTTCCTGATGATTGGTCGCCATATGCAACTGAGTTTTGATAGTGGTGTTTGTCGGTGAGCTAGCGTTATCGCGTGAGGCAGGGGCAATTTCTCGATCGCCTGGTTGAGTCAGCGAAGCTACCATCGGGTTGAGCAGTGTGCTTTGCATTGCCTCTTCCATCAAAGGCTGCAAGTCTGCCCACGCTTCTCGCGCTGATTGATAGCGATCGCCTGGCTGCAACGCCACCATTTTTTGCAAAATCAGAGCCAGCAAGTCACTAATTTTGGCGTAAGGTTGCCACTGCCACGCTAAGGTTTGGCAATCTAGCAGCACTTGAGGCTCACGACCTGTCAGCATCACCAAGGCAGTGGCACCCAGCGCATAAAGGTCACTGTGAGGGGAAACGTTTCCAGTTTGCAACTGTTCGGGGGGCGCATAGCCCACTTTGCCGACACGAGTAATATTCGACACGATGGGCCAATGACTCGCCGCTTCTTTCACGGCTCCAAAGTCAATTAAAAAAGGAAGTTCTACCGATGGGGTTTCACTAGTAGGTTGACCAAACAGTTGCTCTAACCCTTGATCTGAACTTCCGAGAATAATATTTTCGGGAGAGATGTCTCGATGCACAATGTCGCGATCGTGCAGATAGCTCAGAACAGGGAGCAGGTGGTTGAGGAAATGCAGCACTTCTGTCTCAGAAAACGTTTGCCCTGTTTGTTTCCGTGCTTGTAGCAAACTCCGGTAGGTCTGCCCTTTCACAAAGTCTTGCACCAAAAATAAGCGTTGCTCATCTTCAAACGCTGCCCAAAACCGGGGGATTTGAGGATGCTGAATCTGGTAGAGCGTACTAGCTTCGCGTTGAAACAAGGTTTTGGCTTTCTCGACCAACGCATCATCTTGGTAGGGAACCGTGAACTCTTTCAAAACACACGGCTCGTTAAAGCGTTCTTGGTCGATCGCCAAGTAGGTTCGCCCAAAACCACCTTGACCCAAGACTTGCTTGATCAGATACCGTTGTCGGAGCAAGGTTCCTAGAGAGATAGAAGATGCCTTTTCAATTTGCATAGCTTCGGAGAACAAAAAGAGCGTAGAGGGAGCACCTCCTGTAGCGATTGTCACTCAAGATTTCTCTAAATACATACGGGGCGTGACCCCTTATCGGGTTCACTCTTATCTCTCAGAAAGCCTTTGGTGTGAGGAAATTCTATTTTGTGACCTAGATGACTCAAAGTTTTACATCCTGAAATTCTTATTCACACTTAGTTTCTATAAGCAAGAAGACTGGTTCAGTAAACAGAGTTAGTATTCAATAGTCTTTTGGAAGAGTTGTGGATCGCTTCACCCCCTTAAATCACTCTCCAGACAGAAGAATCCCTAAACACAGGTCGAGTATAAATTATTGTAAAGATGATTGATGCCTCTGCATCACTTGACTGCAACAAGAAGTTAAGCGAGACTTAGTACTACACTCTCGATTGCGCTCATAAAGTTGTTAACTTCTGTGACGCTTTAGCTTACAGTGAGTCGATTGCTGAAGGTTTAGCAGAGTGTGAGAAAGGCAAGGATTTGCTTCGCCCTGCTTACATCAGCAGTTGAGTCTTTTATACCAACCCTTTGTAGAATCGAGAGTATGGAAACGCTAGAGTTTGTGATCTACCCAGACGGTCGAGTGCAAGAGCATGTTACGGGCATCGTTGGGGCTTCTTGTGCAGAGGTGACAGCAGCGATCGAGGCACAACTCGGTCAAGTCTTAACCCAAGAGCAAACATCTGAATATTTCGCGCAAGCCGTCCAGCAATCTGCAACAGTCACGACTCAAGCGACTTCTAGCAATTGGTAAGCTTTTTCACTTTGTAAAGTTTTAGATGCGTTAACAATCACCATGTCACACTTTAGCCAAATCAAAACTCAAATCCGTAATCTATCCTCGTTGCAGTCTGCTTTAAACGACCTTGGCATTGATTGGAAATCGGGTCCTCGTGAAGTTCGAGGTTATAAAGGTCTAACTCACACCGCTGAAGTGGTAATTGAGCAAGACAACGGCTACGACATCGGGTTTGCTTGGAATGGTCAATCCTACGAACTCGTTTCTGATCTGCAATTTTGGAAACAAGACAGCACGGTTGATCGCTTTCTGAGCAAAGTGACTCAGCGCTATGCTTATCACACGATTGTCAGTGAAAGCGCTCAGAAAGGGTTTCAACTCACAGAGCAAAAGCGTAGTCAAGATGGCTCCATTCGTCTAGTTTTGCAACGCTGGAGCGCGTGATGTCTGCGTCGCAAATGCCTGAACCGTCAGGCGGTTCTTTGCCCACGGACAGGACAGGATTTGAACCGGAATTAGGTGGTTTTTTGCGCGATGCCGAAGCCCGATCGGGGTTTGAACCGGAACTGGGCGGTGTCTTTAGACAAAAGGGTGTCTATGTGGATGAGCTAATCTGCATTGGCTGCAAGCACTGTGCTCACGTGGCGCGCAATACCTTCTACATTGAGCCTGACTACGGACGTTCTCGCGTCGTTCGTCAGGATGGAGATTCGGAAGACTTAGTTCAAGAAGCGATCGAGACGTGCCCAGTTGACTGCATTCACTGGGTTGATTACACAAACCTGAAGCAGCTAGAAGACGATCGTAAATATCAGGTGATTCCCGTCGTTGGGTTTCCGGTCGATCACGCAATGGTTGCAACGAGTCGGCGTAAACAAAAGATGAAGTCGAAAAAGAAGGAAAGCTAGTCTTTGGATACTTTCTAAAGCTGAGGCTCTCGCAAGAAATTACGGGAGCCTTTTTTGATCCTCTGGTTTCACAGCTTCAGGCGCAATCTCTTCAGCCTCCTCCTCATTGAGGATTAAGGTTTGAGTCACAAACGGTAAGTAAGCTCCTTTAAGTCCTTTTTTAATCCGCTCAGGAGTTTCTTCAAAAACGACAAAAAGTGGATAAATTTTGGCAGCACCTTCGCTGAGAATGTGCTGATAGCGAGGAGGCATCACCCACTCATAGTCTTTATCCAGCAGAATTTGAATCCGTCGCCAGCGACCCAAGAGGTCAGAAAAATCTTCTTCAGGTTGATGAATAAAGATAAAAATTTCGCGACCTGTTTTGATTTTCCACTCTGGATCGCACAGGACGATCGCGACTTCACAAGGCAGCATCAATGACTCAACCGTTGTAATGTTCATGTGACCACTGGCAGAAGCAGATGAGTGACGCAGTTTGACGATCGGCAGTGGAATCGTGATCACACTTTCCTCAGACCTTCGCATACTGGGCAACATTTCTAGATAAGCCCGATAGTGCTTGAGCAGCGCGATCGCTTCAGCAGGTTGGCTATAAGCGGCTAGCAGTTCTTCGTAGTGAGATTTTTGAATTGACATAACGTTTCGCTTTCAGTCAAAAAGTCAGAAGCTAGGACTGAATCTTGTCTAACTCCTGACCTCGCGTTGTTTAAAGTTCTCGGCAGCTTTAGCCAAGCTTCTCGAACACTTTGAACATCGGTAAATACATCGCCAGTAGAATACTTCCGACCATGGCACCAATAAACAAAATCATGATCGGTTCCATAATGCTGGTTAGACCTTTTACTGCCTGTTCGACCTCATCTTCATAAAAGTCAGCGACTTTCATCAGCATTTTGTCGAGTTCTCCGGTTTCTTCGCCGATGCTCATCATCTGAATCGCCATCGGCGGAAACACTTGTTCTTTCTGCAAGGCAATGCTGATCATGCCGCCTGTTTGAATCTCTTTTCTAGCTTCGTCGATCGCGTTAGAGATAATTTGATTTCCAGCGGTGTCTCTAACGATTTCTAAACACGTCAAAATCGGCACACCAGAGCGAGTCAAGGCTCCAAACGTTCGACAGAAACGAGCCGTCGCCGTTTTTTGAATCAAATCTCCAAACAGGGGCATATTCAGAAAGAACCGATCCATCGTCTCTTGCCCGACCCGGGTCTTGTAATACTGCCTGTAAGCAAAGACCACCACAGGAACCAAAATAATCAAAATGATTACATTAGGGCTGCGGAGGAAATTACTGATGCCCAGCATTGCCAGGGTGAATGCAGGTAATTCTATCCCGATCGTCTGAAAAATCCCGGCAAAGATCGGAATCAGAAAGATGGACATCGCCATAAAAATGATGAGTGCGAGAGAACCCACCACGACCGGGTAAGTCATCGCTGACTTAATCTGGTTCTGTAAGCGGGCAACATCTTCTAGTAGTTTAGCAAGACGATCTAATACCTCATCTAGCACCCCGCCCACCTCACCAGCCTGCACCATGCTAGTGTAAAGCCCATCAAAACACTGCGGGTGTTTACGCATAGCTTCAGAAAGGTTAGTGCCCTGCTGAACATCGGAGCTAATTTCCATCAGCGCTTTCTTGAGCTTTGGGTTTGTGCACTGATCAGCAAGCACTCCCAGACCGCGAACCATAGCTACACCCGCATTCACTAGAACCGCAAACTGGCGCGAGAAGACTGCTTTGTCCTTGACGGATACCTGAGCGGTCGCAGTTTTAAACTTCCCAAGGTCGAAGATGTTATTGGGGTCAAAGCTTTCACTTTGTTTTAGTTCTTGGACGAAGAATCCCTGGTCTCGAAGGGTCGATCGCGCATCTCCAAGAGAGTCAGCGACCAGTTTCTCTTTCTTGGCATTTCCTTTAGCATCTCGGACACGGGCAACATAGGTAGGCATAGCTCGGAATCTAAATGAAGAGTGAAGCGCTGATTTGCAAACTGTAAGCCAGGTTTTGGCGTGGTCATGAGTCAAGATGACTTCAGCCTCGTGCACTGGCGATGAGAAAAGCCGACAAACAGAACGTCTTTAACGTTTACCTGCGACAGCGGGCGTTCCCCCAATAAGTCTTTGAAGCTCGTCTGGTCGTGAGGTTTTGGACATTGCTGCTTCAAAAGTAATCTGCCCAGCTTTATACAGATCCGCCAGCACCTTTTCTAGCGTTTGCATTCCTAGTTTTCCTCCGGTCTGAATCGCAGAATAGATTTGAGCAGTTTTGCCTTCTCGAATCAGGTTAGAGATTGCAGGAGTAATGACCATGAGTTCTTGCGCCATGATTCGACCGTATTCGCCAGGTTTAGGACTTTTCTTGGGCACCAATGTTTGACTAAACACCGCCACCAGAGAGTTAGATAGCTGCACTCTGACTTGGGTTTGACGTTCAGCCGGGAACACATCAATCATTCGATCGACCGTCTGAGAAGCCGAGCTGGTGTGTAGAGTTCCAAAGACCAAGTGACCTGTTTCAGCCGCAGAGATGGCAAGCGAAATGGTCTCTAAGTCACGCATCTCACCCACGAGGATAATATCAGGATCTTCCCGCAAAGCTGCCTTGAGCGCATTCGCAAAGCTTTTAGTATCTTCACCGAGTTGACGTTGGTGAACCAAGCTCTTAACAGGCTCGTAGACAAACTCGATCGGGTCTTCAATGGTTAGAATATGCTCGGCTCGTGTGCGGTTGATCAAATCGACCATCGCGGCAAGCGTCGTCGTCTTACCAGAACCCGTCGGACCCGTGACCAAAATCAAGCCTCTAGGCTTTTCTGACATTTCTCGCACGACATCGGGAAGTCCAAGTTTTTCAAAGTTGGGGATTTTAGAACTCAGTGCCCGCAAACAGGCTGCATAGGTGCCCCGATCTTTATAGACGTTGACCCGAAAGCGTGCCAGACCTCGCACCCCGTAGGAGCAGTCTAGCTCCCAGTTTTGCTCTAGGTTCTTGCGCTGAGTGTTATTCAACATGCTGAAGATGAGGCGCTGACATTCTTCAGCATTGAGCACCTGATCGCCAATGGGCTGGAGGTGTCCACTGATCCGGAAATAGGGCGGCAACCCAGCGGTTAGGTGCAAGTCAGACCCTCCCATCTCGATCAGTTGCTCCATCAGGTCTTCAATCATCAACTCCATGCGGTTTGCTCCTTGGTACTTGGGGATGGGTTTTTAAGTCAGTTTTTGGAATTTAGTCTACCCAGCGATCGCCTCCGTGCCATCACAGAATCTGTGAATCGCGATCGGCTAGTCACTTATTCCTGAAATCGTGAGGTCGTGCAGTAAGGGCAATCTAACCACTCTTGCTGCATCTCTGCCCCACAGCATCGGCAGGTCAGCGAACTCTTGCGTTTAGCCCGAAGTTCTGCCTCCAGTCCAGTATCTGTAAAGGTGACTCGCTCGATTTCCTCAAAGGTCGTCAGACCAGTACGCACCAAGTTCAAGCTGTAGGCAAGTAACGTCTGCATTCCTTCTTCAACGGCGGTTTCTTTGATCCGTTCGGTGGGTGCCCCTTCGGTGATCAAGGCTTGAATTCGTTCGGTGACTTTCATGACCTCATAGACTCCCAAGCGCCCTTTATAGCCGCCGCCGCCGCACTTCTGACACAAGGTTCCGCTAGCTCGTGCTTGCTGAATCTCTTGGAGTTGCAGCGTGTTGGCTCTAAACAGCGTCAATTGAGAATCGCCAGAACTCGATAAGCCAAATCGCGCCAGTTCCTCTGTGGTTGGCGTGTAGGGCTGGCGACACTCATCGCACACGCGCCGGACGAGACGTTGTGCGACGACACCCAGCAGCGCACCTGAGATCATAAAGGGTTCAACCCCCATTTCATCGAGTCGGGCGATCGCGCCTGCCGCGTCATTGGTGTGCAGAGTGGTTAAAACCAGGTGTCCGGTTAAGGCAGCCTCGATCGCGGTCTTCGCCGTTTCGCGGTCACGGGTTTCACCCACAAGAATTACATCGGGATCTTGCCGCAAAAAGGCTCGGAGGACGGCTGCAAAGTCCATTCCTTTTTCACGGAGAACCTGAACCTGAGTCAAACCGGGGAGCGAATACTCGATCGGGTCTTCTACTGTACTGATATTTACACCCGGATCGTTCCGTTCAGCCAAGGCAGAATAAAGAGTAGTGGTTTTGCCAGAGCCTGTTGGACCCGTCACTAGAAGCAACCCAAAAGGACGGCTGACCATCTCTTGAACAGTTTCGAGGGAGACTTGATCAGTAATCAGCTTATTTAACCCCAACTGCGTTACAGCATTATCGAGAATCCGTAGAACAACTTTTTCGCCGTAGCGACTCGGAAGCGTACTGACTCGGAAATCCACCTTACGACCGTCGTAAATGCGGCGAATTCGACCATCTTGAGGAACTCGTCGCTCTGCAATATCTAGTAGCGCAATAATTTTGAAGCGGGCTGTGACGGCTGGAATGACCTTCTTGGGAAAGGGGGCATCAAACGCTTCTTGCAGCACGCCATCTTTCCGAAAGCGGACTCGCAGCACTTCTTCCTGTGGCTCAACGTGAATATCTGACACGCCCATTTGCAGCGCTTTGATCAAGATTTTGTTGACCAGAGCAATGATGGGTGCAGCTTCTGCATCAGAGGCATCAAGATCGACTTCAGAAGCGTCATCGTCGAGACTTTCTCCCAAAGACTCTAGCCCTTCAAGTTCAGACTTGACATCGACTTTCGACTGTTGCTCTACCTGCTTCTGGAGTTCTAACGCGTTGTCACGGTGTTGTGACATCAAGCGCTGATAGTCTTCTAATGTGATGACCAATCGCTGGAGGCTCAAGCCTTTCGGGCGCAAGATTCGGTTCAAATCGTCTTGGGCAGCCAGGTTATCGGGGTCAACCATCGCCACTAGAACGAAAGGCGGTTGTGCGTCGCTTTGGGCAAGCGGTAACAACTTATAGAGCTTACAGGTCTCAATCGGAATCAACGTCTCAATCAGTTGACTCATTTGATTTGCTGAGATTTGGCTAATTTCTGGGTCGAGTGACTCTACCCCATAAAGAATCTTCAGTTCAAACAGTTGCTGCTTCTTATATTGACGAAGGAGATCTGGCGGCAGCGGCAGCCCCTTGATTCTCTCTAAGGCAGTCGCTAGAGATTCGCCTGATCTGCGGCTCTCAGCCAGTGCTTGGCTTAACTGCTCGTTATCGACAAAGCCAGACTGAATCAGCTTGTTTCCAAACGGAGAAAAATGATTTTGGACAATTAAAGCGCGGCGCTGAGAAGAAGAGTTAGTCATAGCTGATGAATGAAGATCCCCTTATAAAAGATTCCCAAAAGACTTAAGAAAGACGCATTACGCATTTCATCAGGACGATCTCGGTGCGTGCCGTTGATTCAAACGCTTCATCTATGCCTAGAAACATTTGATGTCAACTCGGTGAAACCTACAGTAGCGGCAACTCTAACAGGGAACGATCGAAATACAGAAGCTGGTACCGATGATAGCTGGTGTAGATGGCTCGCGGCAGAGTTTTTTGCGACTATCTTTAGATAATCTTTTTTGAGTCTTCACATCCCTCAAACTCAGCCTTAGCTAACCTGTCTATTTCTTCTGGTGAAATTCGGTCAAGATGCTCTCATCAGGATATGATGCTTTACGTTTGGTAGGTCGCAGAAACCTAGCATCCTGGAGCCGATTAGATAGGATGGAAGGAAGAAGCCTTAGCCAAGGCGATCGTTGAAAATGGGGATAAGCGCACAATGACTGAAGAAAATCAGCTAGAAGAAACTCAAGCCTCAGCAACCTCTTCTGAAGGGGTACCCGTGTCAGACCCTGAGACGACTGCTCAAGGTTCTGAGATAGAGCTAGGAGTCGAAGGTGCTCTGCCTAAAACTACGGTGGAAGACGACACCGATTATGAAGCCGCCTTCATGGACCTCCGGGCAACCTTTGCCGCAAAGGAGCGAGAACTAGAGGTTCTTAAAGCGCAAGTAGAAGACCGCAACAACCAATATGTGAGAATTGCGGCAGATTTCGAGAATTTTCGTAGACGAACTCAGAAAGAGAAAGAAGACTTAGAGCAGCAAATTAAGTGCTCGACGATCAACGAGCTGCTGCCCGTGGTTGACAACTTTGAGCGGGCACGATCGCAGATCAAACCCCAAACCGATGGGGAAATGAACATTCACAAAAGCTATCAGAGTGTTTACAAACAACTGGTTGATTGTCTGAAGCGAGTTGGAGTGGCTCCGATGCGATCGGAAGGGAAAGAGTTTGATCCTAATCTTCATGAAGCGGTCATGAGGGAAGCCACTAACGAACATCCAGAAGGTACGGTGGTCGAAGAACTTGTGCGGGGATATATGTTGGGCGATCGCGTTTTAAGACACGCTATGGTCAAAGTTGCAGCACCACCAGAAGAGGGGGCAGAGTCTACATCGTTAGAAACGGCTGAATGATCCCCACGTCAAGAGCGTATAGATTTATTGCTGCTGAATGAAAGCCCGTGCTACGCTCAAAATCAATTCCACCAGGGCTTGCAGTTTATTTGATTTGCGGCGAGAACGTTACAAACATTTTGAGATAGGGAATCATTCGGATCAAGCAACTGAACGGGTGAATACTTTCGTAGATCACTACGCAAATTCCACGCATTGGCTGCATCAATCTATCAGATCTGCATTCATCTCGCATAATCTTCATCGGCGCTAGCTATGGGAAAAGTCATTGGTATCGACTTAGGCACGACAAACAGTTGCGTCGCTGTCTTAGAAGGCGGTCAGCCTGTTGTCATTTCTAACTCTGAGGGTGGAAGAACGACCCCCAGCATGGTTGGCTTTGGCAAGGCGGGCGATCGTCTAGTGGGGCAACTAGCCAAACGTCAATCTGTCACAAATGCTGAAAATACGATCTTCAGCATCAAACGCTTTATCGGTCGCCGTTGGGATGACACCCAGACAGAGCGCTCTCGCGTTCCTTATAACTGCGCCAAGGGTAAAGACAATACGGTTGATGTGCAAATCCAAGAGCGCAACTACACTCCGCCGCGAGAGCGCAACTATACGCCGCAAGAGATCTCAGCGATCATTCTTCAAAAGCTGAAGCAAGATGCCGAGAACTATCTAGGGGAGGCAGTGACGCAGGCGGTAATTACTGTCCCTGCTTACTTTAGTGATGCTCAACGGCAAGCGACCAAAGACGCAGGGACGATCGCTGGACTTGAAGTTTTGCGAATTATCAACGAGCCGACGGCTGCTGCCCTTGCCTATGGATTAGATCGACCGGATCAAGAACAATGCGTTCTAGTCTTTGACTTGGGAGGCGGCACATTCGACGTGTCAATCCTTCAGCTAGGAGACGGGGTATTTGAAGTCAAGTCAACCTCCGGAAATAACCATCTCGGCGGCGATGACTTTGACGATTGCATCGTTCAGTGGATGATGAAAGCATTTCGGCAGCAAGAAACCATTGACCTGTCCATTGACAAGATGGCGCTGCAAAGGCTGCGAGAGGCAGCAGAAAAAGCCAAAATTGAGCTTTCTGGTACGCTCAACACGACGATTAACCTGCCGTTTATTACCGCCGATGACACGGGTCCCAAGCATCTAGAGATGGAGCTGACGCGTGCCAAGTTTGAAGAACTCGCCAGTGCCCTGATTCAAAGCACGATCGAGCCGATGGAACAGGCACTCAAAGATGCAGAACTGACCATTGATGGCATCGATCGTATTATCCTAGTCGGCGGCTCTACTCGCGTCCCATCAGTTCAAGATGCGCTGCGCAAGTTTTTTAACGGGAAAGCGCCCGATCGTTCTGTCAACCCAGATGAAGCGGTGGCGCTAGGGGCAGCTATTCAAGCAGGAGTCTTGGGTGGAGAAGTGCAAGACTTATTGCTGCTTGATGTAGCACCGCTCTCTTTGGGGATCGAAACCTTAGGGGAAGTCTTTACCAGAGTCATTGAGCGCAACACTACGATTCCAACGAGCAAAACGCAAGTTTTCTCCACAGCTACTGACGGGCAGACCTCTGTTGAGATTCACGTCCTTCAGGGTGAACGGGCAATGGCAAAAGACAATAAGAGTCTCGGTAAATTCCAGCTAACCGGAATTCCGCCAGCCCCGCGAGGAGTCCCTCAGGTTGAAGTGGCATTCGATATTGATGCCAACGGGATTCTCAAAGTCTCTGCCCGCGACAAAGGGACGAATCGCGAGCAGAGTATTGAGATTTCCAATACAGGCGGCTTGAGCGGCAGCGAAATCGAGCGGATGAAACAAGAGGCAGAAGTCTTTGCCGAAGAAGATACTCGGCGGAAATACCGCGTCGAGCTGAGAAACAAAGCGGACGGCTTGTTTGCCAGCTATGAATCGACGATGCGAGACAATGGCGAATTTATCAGCGACAGCCTCAAAGAGCAGGCAAACGAAAAAGTTGATGAACTCAAGAACGCGATCGCGAACCCAAAAATCAGCATTGAGGATCTGACTCAGAAAGTAGACGCGCTGCAACAAATTTTGTTTGCGATCGGGGCGGCTGTTTATGGGGGTCTAAACCAAGACCGCGAAGACTCCGGTGAACCGTCAAGCAATGGGGCTTCTAAAAAGCCTTCTCCCAACAGTGATTTCGATTTCGACAACGATGCAACTATGCCAGCAAATTTTGAGAATGATGCTACGATCACTGCTGATTATGAAGCAGTGGATTAAGCAAGCGGATTAAAATATCCGCTCAGAGTTTTTGCAGTTCGCCAATGCTCCTGATCGCATCCGTTCGCTAGATTTCTTATATAAATGCTAGATTTAGGTCTGAAGCCGTAGTTTTGACTCAGCCGAAATCGCGGTCTATGAGAAGTCTGAGAACCTAGCCCCTCTACCCCTGACACAGCGTTCTATGGCTCGTGACTATTATGAAATTCTAGGTGTCGCTCGCGAAGCAGACAAAGAAGAAATTAAGCAAGCCTATCGTCGTTTAGCGCGAAAATATCATCCCGATGTCAATAGCGAGACGGGAGCCGAAGAGCGGTTTAAAGAAATTAATCTGGCTTATGAGGTGCTTTCAGAACCAGAAACCCGTGCTCGATACGATCGCTTTGGTGAGGCAGGAGTCGGCTCGGCAGCAGGTGCGGGCGGGTTTCAAGACATGGGCGATATGGGAGGCTTTGCAGACATTTTTGAAAGCTTCTTTAGCGGCTTTTCGGGAAGCGCTCCTGGCGGTCAGCAAACTGCACGTCGTCGAGGCGGTCCGGTTCGGGGCGATGACCTGCGGCTAGACCTCAAGCTAGATTTTCGAGAAGCGGTTTTTGGCGGCGAAAAAGAGATTCGGATTAGCCACTTAGAAACCTGCACAAACTGTAGCGGTTCAGGTGCAAAGCCTGGAACCCGTCCGCACACCTGCTCGACATGTTCTGGAGCAGGTCAGGTTCGTCGAGCCACGCGTACGCCGTTCGGTAGCTTTACTCAAGTTTCTGTTTGCCCAACCTGTAATGGAACGGGACAGGTGGTTGATGAAAAGTGTGAAGTTTGCGGCGGCGATGGGCAGCGCCAAGAAACCAAGAAACTCAAAATTACGATTCCTGCGGGGGTCGATAACGGCACTCGCCTGCGGGTTTCGCAAGAGGGAGATGCAGGACAGCGAAACGGTCCTGCTGGCGATCTGTATGTCTATTTGTTTATCAACGAAGATGCTGAATTTCAGCGAGAGGGCATCAACATTCTGTCTGAGATTGAGGTGAGCTACCTACAAGCCGTCTTAGGGAGTCGTCTAGAGATCAATACGGTAGATGGAACTGAGGAACTGGTGATTCCTCCTGGAACGCAGCCTAATACAGTCCTGACGTTAGAAAGTCGCGGTGTGCCCAAGTTGGGCAACCCGGTGAGCCGTGGGGATCATTTGATTACCATTTCGGTGGATATTCCGACTCGTATCAGTGTTGAGGAGCGAGAACTGCTAGAGAAACTGGCAAAAATCCGAGGCGATCGAGTCGGCAAAGGTGGGATTGAAGGTTTTTTCGGTAAGGTGTTTGGCGGATGAGTAATGCTTCTGACGTGCAGATGGATTTGCGCGGAACCCCTTGCCCAATTAATTTCGTTCGCACCAAGCTGCGCCTTGAACAAATGCAGCCCGGTTCTTTGCTGGAAGTTTGGCTCGATCCCGGTGAGCCGATCGAGCAAGTTCCTGACAGCTTGACGATGGAAGGGTATCTCATTGAAGCGATCGAAGACCGATCGGGGTTCTTTGCTGTGAAAGTTCGGTGCTAGTCTTGGAAGGTTTTTTGTGATGAGTGCTGACTCAGAAGACCTCACCCCTGTGTCTAGTGAAATAATTCCGCAAACCTCAGATGTATTGTTGGGCAAGGTTCTGGCGGTTCAGGCAAATTATTATTGGGTGCGGGTTGAAGGGGAGCATCCAAAATCGATGCTGCTATGCACTCGCCGATCGCTGTTGAAAAAAATCGGTCAACGCGTCATGGTGGGCGATCGAGTTCGCGTCGATGAGCCAGATTGGATTCAAGGAAGTGGGGCGATCGCGGAGATTTTTCCGCGCCGTTCTGTGTTGGATCGCCCTCCGATTGCTAATGCCGATCAGATTCTTTTAGTGTTTGCGCTGTCAGAACCGACGATCGAGCCTTATCAACTGAGTCGATTTTTGACTAAAGCAGAGTCAACAGGCTCAGAAGTTTGTCTGTGCCTCAGCAAAAGTGACTTAGCCACGTTGGAAGAAAAGCAGCATTGGGCAGAGCGTTTGGCTGAGTGGGGCTACTGTCCGCTTTTTATTAGCGTCCGCCAGAGAATGGGTCTGTCGGAAATTAGCGATCGTCTCAGTCAAAAGATTACAGTCGTCGCAGGTCCGTCTGGCGTTGGCAAGTCGAGTTTAATCAATCAACTGATTCCAGCCGCAAATTTGCGAACTGCGGCAGTATCAGGAAAGTTAGCCAAGGGTCGCCACACCACGAGACACACTGAGCTATTTGAGTTGCCAACTAGCGGACTGCTGGCAGACACTCCTGGATTTAATCAGCCTGACTTAGACTGCGCTCCAGAAGATTTAGCAGATTATTTCCCAGAGATTCGGCAGAGATTAGCGGTGGCGAGATGTCAATTTAACGATTGCACACATCGCGATGAGCCGGGATGTGTAGTGCGCGGCAACTGGGAGCGCTATGAACACTATCTGACTTTTTTAGAAGAAGCGATCGTCTTTCAAGCCCACCTTAATCAGCAGTCTGACCCAGACGCGGCAATGAAGCTGAAGTCTAAGAAGGGTGAGGCACAGTATGAACCCCGTCTAGACACGAAGAAGTATCGGCAGGAGTCACGGCGGACTCGGCAGCAGTCGCTTCAGTCACTTAAGAATGACATCGATCGTCTGATGGAAAGTGATGAAGATGAAAGCGACTCAGGGAATTAGCCAAGTTATCGTCGGGTACTGGATGCGGAAATTCTGAAGAGATTAAGTGCTAGAGATGGGAAATTAGACGCTGGAGAGGTATTCTAATCAGGGATTTAAGGTGATTATCATGACCTGGACACGACCTGACGATCGACAACCCGATCAACTCCGACCTGTCTCATTTGAGCGGCGATTTACCAAGTTTGCAGCCGGATCGGTGCTGGCGAAGTGCGGCGATACGCAAGTGTTGTGCACCGTCAGCATTGAGCCGAAAGTACCCAAATTTCTCTTTGGTAAGGGGGAAGGGTGGCTGACCGCAGAATATCGAATGTTGCCCGGTGCCACGCCCGAACGCCAATCGCGAGAGTTTCTCAAACTGTCGGGTCGCACTCAAGAGATTCAGCGTTTGATTGGGCGAAGTCTGCGATCGACGCTCGACATGAAAGCTTTGGGCGAACGCACCATTACGATCGACGCTGATGTTTTGCAGGCAGATGCTGGGACACGCACAACTGCGATCACAGGTGGATTTGTTGCGCTTCAAGATGCGATCAATCAGTTGTTAGAGTGCGGGGAACTGCTGCGATCGCCGATCGTGCATCAAGTCGCAGCTACCTCAGTTGGGCTAATTCAGGATCAGGCGTTTTTAGATCTAAACTATGATGAAGATGTGATCGCAGATGTAGACTGCAACATCGTGATGAATGACTCGTTTGGTATTATTGAAGTGCAAGGAACGGCTGAGGGAAAGAGTTTTAGCCGTCAGCAGCTCGACCAAATTATGGATCTTGCTGAGAAAGGAATTCGAGAATTATTTGCGCTACAGCGTCAAGCTCTTGAGCAATAGGGTTGCGGATTTTTCAAGAACAGGGAATCATAATAGATAGATGAAGATTAAGTCTTGCGAGTTTTAACCCTTCAAATATACTGATCTAGCTTGGACATGTCTCACCAAGATCATCTGACGGTTAACAGTGATCTAACGGTCCTCAACTCTGTGCAGAAGTGGTTTGAGAAATTTTGGTTGCGGCATCACTCGTCGATCGCACGGCGTGACCCTCAGCTATATCGTCTGAACCTCGCTTTAGCTGAGGGGTTTACGAACGCAGTTCGTCATGCTCACTCTGGGCTATCAAGAGACACGTCGATCGAGATTCAAGTCACGATGGATGACGATCGAATGGAGATTCGCATCTGGGATTGGGGACAACCATTTAACCCCGATAATCTTGAAGAACCCAAACCAGGAACGCTGCGAGAAGGTGGCTATGGCTGGTTTTTGCTGCGACGGCTGACTGATCAAGTGAGCTACGATCGCCAGGGGCAACGCAACTGCTTACTCATTGTCAAATACACCACTAAAAGCGGATGACTACTCACCAATCTTCGCCTGAGACTGCCAAAACTTCTGATTTTCAGAATGCGATCGAAGTTGTAGAAGCGCTACCGCTAGAAGATCAAGAAATTCTGCTGGACATTCTTGCTAAACGCCTGAGACATCAGAAACGAGATGAATTTGTCGCATCTATTAAAGAAGCGCAAGAAGAGTATGCTAAGGGAAATTTTCGCAGGGGTTCGGTGGATGACTTATTAGCGGAGCTAGACAGTTGCCCAGACTAAACTGGAGTCCGAAATTTGCTAGAGAATATAAGCGGTTCGCTCGTCGCAATCCTCAACTCCGACCTTTAATTGAACGAACGTTACGGCTCTTGGCTGAAGATCCTCGTCACCCTGCTCTACGAACTCATAAATTGAAAGGGGAGTTGGCTGATGTTTGGTCATGCTCCATTGACTACAACACTCGCATTTTGTTTGAGTTCGCTGAAGATTCTGAGTCGAATGAGATAATCATTGGGCTTCTGAGGTTAGGCGTTCACGACGATGTTTACTAAACGCAAATCGCCCTCTGCTGTTAGTTAGCAAAGAGCGATCGCCATCCAAAGATTGAGAAGTTACGGATTCAGGATTTTAGAAACCGTCAGCACGTCTTTGTCACCGCGACCAGAGCAATTGATCACAAGGCGAGGGCTGCCCGTTAGTTGAGGACAGAGCGTATCGAGGTAAGCGATCGCGTGTGCCGTTTCTAGAGCAGGAATAATTCCCTCTAGCTGCGATAATTGCTGGAAGGCATCTAACGCTTGCTGATCGGTTACGGCATAATATTCGGCGCGTCCCAGTTCCATCAAGAAGCTGTGTTCGGGACCGACTCCCGGATAATCTAGCCCTGCGCTGACCGAGTGAGGCTCAATCACCTGACCGTCTTCATCTTGCAGTAGATAGCTCATTGCCCCGTGCAAAACACCGACTCGTCCTTTTGTAAGAGTTGCCGCGTGTTTTTCGGTTTCGACTCCGTGACCTGCCGCCTCGACTCCGATTAGACGAACCGTTGGCTCGTCGATAAACTCGTGGAACAGCCCGATCGCGTTCGATCCGCCACCCACACACGCCAAAAGAATGTCTGGCAAGCCGCCCCACTTCTCGTACGCCTGAACGCGAGTCTCTTGACCAATCACCGCATGAAAATCGCGCACCATCATCGGATAGGGATGCGGACCTGCAACCGAGCCGAGAATGTAGTGCGTCGTCTCCACATTCGTTACCCAATCTCGAATCGCCTCAGAACACGCATCTTTGAGCGTCCCTGTGCCCGATGCAACGGGGCAAACTTCTGCGCCCATCAACCGCATCCGAAAGACGTTGAGCGACTGCCGCTCCATATCGTGTACACCCATATAGATGATGCACTTCAGCCCAAATCGGGCGCACACTGTTGCGGTTGCTACCCCATGCTGCCCGGCTCCTGTTTCAGCAATGATGCGCTGTTTGCCCATCCGTTTGGCAAGGAGAGCTTGAGCCAGGGCATTGTTAATTTTGTGTGCCCCGGTGTGGTTCAAATCTTCTCGCTTGAGATAAATTTGGACACCTGTGCCATCGGGTCGAGCGTAATGCTCAGTTAATCGCTCCGCAAAATAGAGCGGACTGGGGCGACCCACATAGTCGCGTAAAAGTCCTTGAAGCTCTTGCTGAAAGTCGGGTTCATTGCGATATTGCTGATAGGCTGCTTCTAGCTCAAATAGAGCAGGCATCAAGGTTTCAGGGACATACTTCCCGCCAAACTTGCCAAATCTGCCGAGAGAGTCGGGTCGGCTTTGAGGTGAAGAATCTGCTTGGAGACTGCGAGGAAGCGGTGTAGTCGTCACGATCGCTAGATGAGGATAGAGAACACCCTTTATTATAGAGGTCGGCAGTTTTCTTGTTCTCACTATGGCAGTTTCAAAGCGCAAATCTTCCCAGTCTGGTGATTCCAAGGATCAGATCGTCTACTCTGAGTTTGGTAATAGCAACTCAGAGGCTTTACAGCGTGGGGTTCCTGACTTGCCGCCCAATCAGCAGAATTTGAGAGTGCAGGTGTCTCGAAAAGGTCGCGGCGGAAAAACCGTGACCGTGATTACCGGATTTCAAGGAAAAGCCGAAACGCTGGCAGATTTGCTGAAAAAGCTCAAAAACCAGTGTGGAACGGGCGGTACTGTTAGAGAAGAGACGCTAGAAATTCAGGGCGACCATGCTCAAAAGCTGTTGCAAATCTTGGTGCAGTTGGGCTACAAAGCAAAAGTTAGCGGTGGCTAAACAAAGTCGCTTCTCAATACTAAAATGTTAAATCGCTATCGTTGGCAGTTCCGATCGCTCTGTCTATTTGTTTCTCTACTGACGTTTGTTGGAGTCTTTCTATCGAAGGCTCCGCCATCTTTATCTCAGACTCGATTTGCTGATATTCAAGGTCATTGGGCGCAACCCTGCATTGAGGCGCTAACTGAACAGAAGATTATCAATGGCTATTCTGATGGGACGTTTCGCCCCAACAATCCCGTGACTCGTGCAGAATATGCGGTTCTGCTCGTCAATGCCTTTCCGGGAGTGGTGAATGCGACGCTTCCGGGTAGAGACCTTCAGTTTCGAGACGTTCCTCCGAGCTACTGGGCATCTGGTGCGATTTATCAAGCCGTAACTGCCTATTTTTTCTCTGGCTATCCTGATAAGACTTTTCGACCGAATCAAAAGATTCCTCGTGTTCAGGCGTTGGTTGCCCTTCCTGCCTATCGATCGCAAAAGCCCGTCGCTGAAACGCTGGCTACCTTCACCGATTCTCAAGCCATTCCTGCTTATGCAAAAGACGCGATCGCGGGTGCCGTTGAGCAGCGAATCGTGGTTAACTATCCCAATGTCAAACAGTTTAACCCCAATCAGCCTGCAACACGGGCAGAGATCGCCGCTTTTCTGTGTCGAGCCTTACCCGGAACAGCGAACCTCGTGCCAGAGCAATATGTAGCAGGACAGCCAAAGACAGCGCTGAGTGAGATTCGTGGGGTTTGGCTGACGAATATTGATAGCGATGTGATGTTTAGTCGCGATCGGCTCACCAAAACTGTTCAAGAATTAGCAGACGCAAATCTCAACACCCTCTATCCCGCTGTCTGGAATTGGGGTTATACCTTGTATCCCAGCCAGACGGCTAAACAAGCGATCGGGGTTGCCTATGATCCGCGACCTGAAGCGGTGGGGCTGACCGATCGAGATATGCTCAAAGAATTTGTAGAACAGGGACACCAGCGCAAATTGAGTGTGATTCCGTGGTTTGAGTTTGGGTTTATGGCACCCGCCGACTCAGAACTGGCTCGGCTGCATCCTGATTGGTTGACTCAGCGATCGGACAAAACGCAAGTCTGGCAAGAAGGCAAATATCCGCGTGTGTGGCTTAATCCATTCAGACCAGAAGTACAGACGTTCATTTCTAATTTGATTTTAGAACTCGTTAATAATTACGATATCGATGGGATTCAGTTTGATGATCATTTTGGGTTGCCGTTTGAGTTTGGCTACGATGACTTTACGGTGGCACTTTATCAGAAAGAAAACGCCGGAAAATCTCCTCCAGCCAATGCCCAAGATCCAGCTTGGACAAAGTGGAGAGCCAATAAAATTACGGCATTCATGACGCAGGTTTTTGAGTCTATCAAAGCTCGAAAGAATCACGTTTTGATCTCTCTATCGCCCAATAATTACAATTTTTCTTATACTCACTCGCTGCAAGATTGGCGCGATTGGGAGCAAAAAGGATTGCTAGAAGAGTTGATTTTGCAAGTCTATGGAGACAGCCTTCAGGGATTTGCAGATGAACTGATGCGTCCTGAAGTGCAGGCTGCCCGATCGCATATTCCTACCGGAGTCGGCATTCTAACTGGATTGAAAGATCGTCCGATCGCCTTTAAACAGATTCAGGATCAGGTTCAACTGGTTCGCGATCGCCAGTTTGCCGGAGTCTCGTTTTTCTTCTATGAAACAATGTGGAACTTATCAGGAGAGACAGTGAGCGATCGCCGTTCTGCCTTCGCAAAACTATTTTCAACTCCGCTCTATCGACCCAAATTCCCACCTGATTAAAGATTTTTACGAAATTTATCCTCCTATCGCTGGATTCATCTCTAGAATCGATTCAGTATTTGGGAGTCATTTTCGTCATGACCGCAGCCACGCCCTCTACCACCCGCACCTATGACATTATTTGCTTTGGAGATGAAGTCCCCGGACTGTTAGCGATCGTCAGTGCCGCGCGCGAGTTTCGCCGTCGCATTGGCAAGAATCCTCGCACGCTGGTGATGTTTAAGGGCAACTCGCCCGATGGAGTGGGTGGGCACTTAGTTCGGGGAGGGTTGGCATATCTCGATCGCTCCCATGTTCCCCCAGAGGTGCGATCGGCACTCGGCTTATCGACGTTTGGCGATCCTGCCACGCTGTATAAAGAATTTTTGCAGCGATCGGGCGTGACCGAAATTGCTCTTGACCCGCGCAAAGCCGACGCTGCTCTGCGAAAGATGTTGAGTGAGGCGGGCGCAGACATCATCAGCAGAATCGAGATTCAATCGGTGATCAAAGACGGCACTAGAATCGCGGGGGTTTTGCTGGACAACGGCACCACGTTTTTAGCCAAACAATTCATCGATTGCACCGTGAATGCAGAATTAGCTCAAGCTGCTGGAGTTCTCAAGCTGCAAGGCTTTGGGACGTTTGGCTTACCTGAATCAGAACTGCCCGTCACGCTGATTTTTGAAACGGAAGGACTGACGATCGCGCGTCTGCAACAGGTTGAGTTGGCGTATCTCAAGCGGTTCACAAACTCCAACGATGCAGAGGCTCAACGATTGATCCAGATTGCGGCTGGCTCCGATCCCAGTTTAGTAGCGTGGTTTAAAAAAGATCTGGTAGATGAGCGAGGTGCCTTAAAAGTAATGCGGGTTGGCTCTGATCATATTGATGTTCGCTGCAAAGCGCTGTCGATCGCCTATCACGCCTATCGAGGCAAACGATTTTCGCTCTCTGCGAGTGGTGCCATTCTTGACGCAGGCAATATCGCCATTCTGTCGGGCGGTAGACTCTCTTGGAATGCCCTATTATGCAACGTTACAGGCTCTCAAGCCGAAGCGATCGCTAGAGCAGATTCAAAGCCCACTGCGGCGATTTTGGAGGAAATGTCCTTTGTCGATCGCTTCATGAAAAGTCTAGGTGCGACGATCGTCCGACCTGCTAAAGAGCTTTATATTCGTCATGCTGGGAATGTGACCGGAGTCGTTGAGCCGTTGAGCGGTGCCCAAATGCTCGAAGGAGGAACGTTTGCTGGTGAAGCGATCGGGACGTTTGGCTATCCCTTAGACGTGCGAGGCGGCATTGACGGGTTAGGCGCAAAAGCCGCCGCAAAAGGCTTTACCAGCATCAGCTTTCACAAACCGCCGCTCTTTAATATTGGAATTCGCCACGCCTTGCTAAAATCGGTTCCCAATCTAGCGGTAGTCAGTCCTGCGTCAGGCTTTGATGGCTATGCGTGTGCGGCAGGCAGAATTGTCGAATTTAACGCAGCAGTCGGTCAGGGCATCGGCATTGCTGCAACACTGGCGCTGACGACTAATCGCGACCTGGCAACGATTTCTAATCTCGAAGTCAGACAAGTGCTGGCGCAAACGAAACAACTGCCGCGTATTTATGGCAAGAGTTACGCGATCGAAGCCTCCCGTCTCCGAGAATTTGAGAAGATCATGATTGCATAGGGGAACGATCGAGTCTCCGTAAAATCCCGTAGTCTTACCGTCTTTTCACGGAGACGGTTTGTAAATGGTTTAATTTGTTTTTCCAAAAGCTCGATAACTTTCACTGAAGACGGGATAAATAGAAGGAAGCTAATTGTTTTGATTTGCCCCTTTGTTACCTTTAGCTAAAAATCTTGTATGTCCCCCAACAAACTGCTCCTAAAATTTGCCCTTCGGCACCCGATCTGGGTCGGTTTGACGATCGTTTTGGGGTTTTCAGGCGCGTTGTTTAATGGGGTCAGCACCGTTCTGGTAGTTCCCGTAATTTTGGGGTTTTTGGGGCAAGATGCCAGTCTCAAAGGAGCGCCTCCCGTCCTGAAGCCGATCTTTTCACTCTTGAGCGGCGGAAATAACTCGAATCTGTTGCTGATGATGGGCGTGATCTTAGTCGCGATCGCCCTTAAAAATGTCACCACTTACGCCAGCACATTGGCATCAAGTCACTTATCGCGATCGCTGGTGAATGAGATTCGTCAAGACGGGCTAACACTCCTATTGGAAGTCGATTTAGATTTCTATGCCAAAACCAAAATTGGGGATTTAATCAACCGTCTCGGTGGTGAAGTTGGGTCAGCCGCCAATGCAATTCGGATTGCGATTCAGCTATTGACCACCGCGATTACTATTTTAGTCTTTGTGACGTTGCTGCTTGCAATCTCGTGGCAGTTGACCATCGCATCAACCGCGCTGTTGCTGTTTGTGTCGGTTGCCAATCACTACTTTGTAGTCAGAGCTAAACGATTTGGACAGCAGCTCTCTGATTCCTCACGCGATTATTCTATTCGGCTGCTAGAAGTTCTTAACGGAATGCGGCTCGTTAAAGCAACGGGCAACGAATCGCGAGAATACGGACGGTTAAAGGATTTGATCCACGATCGTGAGCAGGCAGAATTTCGATCTCAAGCCAACACGGCACTGATTGCACCCGTGAATGAGATGGCGGGAATTTTAACGGTGCTGGCGATCGTCATTCTGGGTCGAATGTTTTTTGCGACTCAGCTTGCATCGCTATCCACAGTGCTGCTGACTTATTTGCTGATTCTGTTTCGTCTGCTGCCGTTTGTGTCACAGCTTAATGGCATTCGAGGCGGATTTGCAGGAGCGGCTCCGAGCGTTGCGGTGGTGCATGATTTTCTGCGGCGTGACAACAAACCGTTTATGCAGCAGGGCACTCAGCCTTATCAGCGTTTGCAAGAAGGCATCCGGTTTGAGGGCTTATCGTTTGCTTACCCCGGTCATGACAGCTTGGTGTTAAACCAGATCGATCTGTGGCTGCCCAAAGGAACGACATTGGCGTTGGTCGGTTCATCAGGGGCAGGCAAGTCTACGATCGCGGATCTGCTGCCCAGATTTTACGAACCTATTCAAGGACGCATCACGATTGACCAGCGCGATCTCCGCGAACTGGATGCGCGATCGCTGCGTCAGTCGATGGGCATCGTCAGTCAAGATACGTTTCTCTTTAACGACTCGGTGCGAAATAACATTGCCTATGCGTGTGAGAACGTCACCGATGAGCAAATTGTCGAAGCTGCAAAACGTGCCAATGCTTACGAGTTTATTGTCAATCTGCCTCAAGGGTTCGACACGCCGATCGGCGATCGCGGCGTGATGTTATCGGGTGGTCAGCGTCAACGTCTGGCGATCGCTCGTGCTTTGCTGCGTGACCCCGATATTCTGATTTTGGACGAGGCAACGAGTGCGCTTGACACCGTTTCTGAGCGGCTTGTGCAGCAAGCTCTCGATGAATTGAGCCGCGATCGTACCACGCTGGTGATTGCTCATCGTCTTTCAACCGTTCAGAAGGCGGATCAGATTGCCGTGCTCGATAAAGGTCAAGTTGTCGAAGTGGGCACCCACGAGAGCTTATTGCAAAAACAGGGACTCTACGCCCGTCTTTACGCGATGCAGTTTTCAGACCATGAACAGCCGATTCATCACCAGCAAGTGACTACCCCTCATGACTTTCGCACGTCGCTCGACTCGATGATTGGGGCGCTGCAACTGGTAGTTGATGGAGTAATTGACGATCCTCAAGAGCAGACAGAATTTACTCAAAGCGCTTATCACTCTGCCCTGCATTTGCTGAAAAGTCTGGACGCGATCGAGCACATTAACCAGCATTCAAACGCAGAATAGAGGAGATTATTTTGAAAAAACACTATCTTTTCTTCTCAAATCATCTGTCGCTCAAGCCAGACACGGCTCACGAAATTCACGATGTTTTGTGTGCAAATGCTGCTGCAAATCTGGGTTATTCGTCGGTGTTAACTTATCCCGATCAAACATTAGGGAAATTTAATCCGATCGCGTGGGCAGATCCGTTTAAGCTACAGAAACCTAATCAGCGATTTGCAGAGTTTTATGACACTCAAGACTATTTAAAGATTGCTCCTTTACCGATGCCGTGGTTCAGCGATCGTCACTCTAGCAAATTCACAAATTCCAGCACGATCGCCTGTAAGTATTATTTTCCAGTTCACATTTTGCCAAAGACTCAACTCGTTCAGACTCGCAACTGGAACTTTGCGAAAGCGGCGGTTAAAAACGAGATTCCGGTGATCTACGAATCTCACTATTATCAAGAAACTCCGTTTGAGAAAGCGATCGTGTCGAGTCCCTGGTTTCAAGCTGCGATCACACAATCGACTCTGACACGAGAAAATTTAGTGCAGTGCGGAATGCCACCTGAAAAAGCGGTTGCCCTTCATAACGGGTTTGAGCGATCATTCTTAATTAGACAACCTCAAGAGGCTGAACATTGGCGGCGAGAGCTATTAAAAGATGGACGGAATAAACTGGTAGTCTACTCTGGTGCGTTGTACAAATTTAAGGGAGTTGACCTATTAGTCGAAGTTGCTAAAGAGTTACCTGAGATTCAATTTGTGGTGACTGGTGGAACAGAGTCTCAAGTCAGTTCCTACCGAGAACTTTCTCAACAAAAAAGTGTTGGAAACATCACGTTCTTAGGCTGGATCTTGCCTCGTCAACGGTTAGTGAGTTTATTTCAAGCGGCTGATATGCTCGCTCATCCTCACTGCTCTGGAAAGGAAGCCGATTTTACAAATCCGGTTAAGTTCTTTCAATATATTGCATCTGGAACCCCCATTGTAGCTACTGCAATCGTGCCTCTTCTAGAATTCAAATTGCCTCACTTAGCAATGGATTGGTGTGAACCAGATAATTCAATACAGTTCTCAGATTGTCTAAGATTTGCCCTCAAAAAATATCCTAGAAAAATTGAAGGATACGCAGAAAATATTGAATTTGGAAAACAGTTTTCTTGGGAAAATCGTATTGAAAAGATTCTGAGTTACGTGGATGAAAGACTGCGACCTAAGACCATCCATTTAAACGAATAGATAGATGACTAAAAAGATTGTTGGAATGATTAGTAGCTATACAGGACTGACTCCTAGTCCGGTTGATTGGCTTTGGCAACAAACGCCTCATCCATTTGGAATGTGGGACAGGATTCAAATGTTGGCAAACGCTGAAAAGCCAGATTTTTTGCTGCTTTATAACTTTAATTCTTTTCCAGAAACGCCTCAAAATGTGAATTGGCTTAACGCACAACGTAAGCAGAAATGCAACGACGAGGAAATACGATCGCTGCATTCTAAATTGCGTGGAATTCCTAAAGAACGCACGATCTTTCTTATGCGAGAACCGCCCTTAGAAGAAATAGTACAAAAAAATATTGACTTCTACGAAAAAGCAAAGCCTTATTGTGGCTATATTTCTGGACCTGATGACTTTGCCCCCATTCCAGACTATATGCCTGCAATTTGGTACTTAACGAATCCTTTTCACGACTTAGCAGAACAGCATTCTCCAGAGAAAGTGAAGCCCTGTAGTTGGATCACATCAGGCATTAGCCGAACTGTCAATCATCGCAAGCGATTAGACTTTTTGAGACTGCTGCGATCGAGCGATCTTGATGTCGATTTCTATGGGCGAGATCTGCCAAATTGGGCAAACTCAAAAGGCGCGATCGGAAACAAATGGTATGGCATGGCTCCCTATTATTACAATCTGTCGATCGAGAACTATGCCGACAATAATTGGTATGTCAGCGAGAAGCTGTGGGATTCTCTCCTATCCTGGTGTTTGCCCATCTACTATGGAGGTTCAGCAGCCGACAAACTGTTGCCTCCGGGGAGTTATTTACGGCTCCCTAGTTTAGATGAAAAAGGCTTAAATTACATTCGAGAAGTGACTGCCACACCTGACGCTTGGTATGAAGCAAAAGACGCAATCGCGGAAGCAAGACAAATCATTTTACACAAGTTAAATTTAATGGAATGGGTGTCAAATTTCTCTAAGAATTTTTTGTAATTTGATGATGAAAAACGGTATTTACATACTCGCAAACGATGTTGTTTATGACCAGCTTGTAGCGCTGTTAAACAGCATTGAGTTAAATGCGGGAGGTCACTTTCCAGTCTGCATCATTCCATATGACGATCGCTTAGATAAAGTTCGTCAAGAAATTCAAACACGAGATAATGTTTCTCTATTTGAGGATCAAAGCTGTATCGATCGCTGGGAAAACTTTGCGCGAGAAGTTTGGCAAGCTCATCCAGTCGTCAAAAGCACTTGGCAAAAAAACGGCATTTTTGATGTTTACAGAATGGGAATGCACCGTCGCTTTTGTGCATTTGAAGGAATATTTGAAAACTTTATTTATCTAGATGCCGATATTTTAGTTTTAGGCTCGTTGAAACCGATTTTTCACCAGTTAAGTCAATCGGATTGCGTGGTTTATGATTTTCAATATAAAGATCCTGCTCATGTCTATAGTGTAACGTCTGAAAAGCTGCTAGAAACCTTTACTCAACGTCGGGTTTGTTCAGAAGTTTTTTGTGCTGGCTTATATGGATCAAAACGGGGAATATTTAGTCAAGAACACCTTGATCAACTGCTCAAAACCTTAGCCGATGGAGAATCAGAACTTCTCTACTCCAACGCTCCTGATCAGACGATCGTGAATTATATGATGATGCGATCGAACTACTCGATCTACAACTTTGCTTTAGAATTGCCTTCCGACGAAAGCACAGGATGCTGTGTTACGTCACCTCACTTTAAAGAACGGGAGCACTTACTTTACGATCGGGGCAATCGCCTCACTTATTTACACTACATTGGGTTGGCATCGAGTTTATTTAGTCGGGTTTGTGAAGGAGAAAAGATTGACTTTCCCTATCGAGATATTTTTCTGCACTACCGCTACTTACACGAGCCTGACAATCGACCCAGGCTCCAGCAATCTTCGTCTAGTGTGATTAGCCGACTAATGCAAAAACTTAAGTCTGTTAGACAAGGAATCTCATTATGAGTCGTGGCATTTACATTACAGCAAACGATAAAGTCACAGATCACGCGATCGCTCTAATTAACAGCATTCGAGTGCATGATTTAGACACGCCGATCGTGCTGATCCCCTATGATGACAACTATCACAAAGTTGCAGAAATTCTCAAAGAACGGCATGGGGTGCGCGTTTATGAGGATTTAGAGTTTATCGATCGCTTATCAAATCGATTACACGAAATTTTTGGCGGTGATTTTTTTGCTCGCCCAAATCAGTTTCGGAAGCAAGCCTGTTGGTTCGGTGAGTTTGACGAGTTCTTATATATCGATACCGACATTGTTGTATTTGAGAAGCTAATTGACAATCTAGATTACTTTTCTGAATGCGATTTTCTCTCCTGCGACTATCAGCACTTAGGGGGCATCAATAATGTATTTACCCCTAAAGTGATTAAAGATGAAATCTTTAATCAAAATGAACTTAGAGATATTTTTAACGGTGGCTTCTGGGCATCTAAAAAAGGGTTGATTTCTGAGCAAGATCTTTACGATACGTTTTCAGAATGTGCGGCTCATCCTGACTATTTTGATTTTTCTCAAAAGACATCTGATCAGCCAATCATTAACTACATGATCCTCAAGCGCATTGCCCGACGGTTTAATATTGTTCGTAGACCCAAAGGCGCACCTGGAAACTGGGCTGGCAGTTCGCACTTTTTGGTGGATGGCGATCGCTTAATTGACCCCACCGTTGACCAACCCTTGCAATATCTACACTGGGCTGGCATTCGCATTCAGCCTGGTTGCCCTTATTGGCAGATTTGGGAACATTATCGTTATCTTCACGAACCGAAGCCGATCGAACCGCCACAAGTGGTTAAGAAATCGAGCATTTGGCAACAGTTTGTGAGCAAAATAAGCCGTTAGGTAACAACCATTTCATCAGAGAACTATGGTCACGAATATTGTCACAGGCGCAGCAGGATTTATCGGCTCTCACTTAGTAGACACTCTGCTGAGTCAAGGGGAACGAGTCATCGGCGTTGACCAATTCAACGATTATTATGATCCCCTGCTGAAGTGGAAAAACGTTGCGGGCTTCATGCAGCATCCAAACTTTAGGCTGGTTGAAGCTGATATTCAACTTTTAGATTGGCAGATGCTCTTAGCCGACGTGGATGTGGTTTATCACCAGGCGGCTCAAGCAGGAGTGCGCGCCAGTTGGGGAGCCGGGTTTCGGTCATACACCGAGCGGAATATCAACGCGACTCAAGTGATTTTAGAAGCCGCGAAAGATGCCAAGCAGCTCAAACGATTTGTCTATGCTTCAACGTCATCGGTCTACGGCAATGCAGAAACGCTGCCAACTTACGAGACGATCGTGCCTCAGCCTGTTTCACCCTATGGCATTACAAAACTAGCGACAGAGCGGCTGTGTGACCTCTATCATCACAATTTTGGCGTTCCGGTGTGCTCGTTGCGCTACTTTACGGTTTACGGTCCGCGCCAGCGTCCTGATATGGGGTTTCACAAGTTCTTTAAGGCGGTGCTAGACGATCGACCCATTACGATTTATGGCGACGGACAGCAGACCAGAGACTTTACGTTTGTCAGCGACGCGATCGCCGCTAATCTTGCTGCCGCAACCGTTGAAGCCGCGATCGGAGAAGTCTTTAACATTGGCGGCGGCAGTCGAGTCGTGCTTAAAGAAGTGATCGACACGATGGAGACGATCGTCGATCGTCCGATTCGGCGCGAACACATTGGGGTGGCGATGGGAGATGCCCGACACACCGCCGCCGATGTCACCAAGGCGCGAACGATTCTCAATTACCAGCCCAAAGTGGCGCTGACCGAAGGGCTGATCCAAGAGTGGGAATGGGTGAAGAGGCTTTATCAATAAGAGAATCTCTCAGCCTGTAGGGTAGATTCTCTGTCCGGTAGTTGGGTCAAAGAGAAACAGGCGATCGAGATCCAAACTCAGAGGCAGCCGATCGCCAGAAATCACCCGCAAATCGGGGCTGACTTGCACGTTTAGCGTGATTTGTGGCGATCGTTCTTCCGTCGGCAGTTTTACGCGAATGAGCGTTTCTCGTCCCAACGGCTCGACGACGCTGACCTCAGTGATCAAGTGAGCATCCTCGCTGACTCGAATGTGTTCTGGACGGATGCCCAAATCGAAATGCTGTCCGGCATGAAGCGAGTCGCCTAGAGTTGAAGGACAGGGAATCTTTTGTCCCTCAAGGTGAAAGGAATCGCCTGTATAAGTGACAGGCAGAATATTCATCGGCGGATTGCCCAAAAAAGTGGCAACCATTCGGTTGGCAGGGTGAGCATAAATGCTTTGGGGTTCTCCAATCTGCTGAATTTTGCCTCGCTCCAAAATGACAATCCGATCGGCAAGGGTCATCGCTTCTACTTGGTCATGAGTGACGTAGATCGTGGTGATGCCGACCTGTTGATGCAGTTGCTTAAGCTCTGAGCGGGTGCCATCTCGCAGTTGAGCATCGAGATTAGACAGCGGTTCATCGAGAAGAAACACCTGGGGCTGACGGGCGATCGCGCGTCCTAATGCGACTCGCTGCTGCTGCCCACCCGATAATTGACGCGGCTTACGGTTTAACAGGTGAGTAATATCTAAAATCCGCGCCATCGTTTCGACGCGCTCCTGCTGGGTTTTGGCATCTGCTCCGCGCATCTTCAGCCCAAAGGCGATGTTCTCAGCCACCGTCATGTTTGGGTAGAGCGCGTAGTTTTGAAACACCATCGCCACATCCCGCTGACGAGCCGGGACTTGATTGACCAGCACCTCTCCAATGTATAAGTTGCCCGATGTCGCCGATTCTAGCCCCGCGATCGTTCTCAAAATCGTAGACTTGCCGCACCCAGACGGACCGACCAACACCCAAAACTGACCATCTGGAACCTCAAAGGTGATGTCTTCGATCGCCACAGCCTGACTAAATCGTCGCGTGATGCTGTCTAATTGGACACTTGCCATAAGAAATAGCCCGTCGATTTCGCTCTTTAGACAGTAGACTATTCACTTCCAGGAATCAATAACTGGGTTGGAGTCATAACAACTGTAGCGGTAGTCAGACACCTGCTGAGTTGAGGCAATGGTAGAGTTGCAGAAACGTTGCGCTGGTAGCGATCGACTCGATGGGGCAATACATTCTCAAGCGTCTACTCGGTTTGGTGCCTGTGCTGTTAGGAATTACCCTGGCAGTGTTTTTGCTGCTGCGATTTATTCCGGGCGATCCGGCGATCGTGTTAGCAGGTGAACGGGCAACTCCAGACCAGATTGCAGCCCTGAGAGAACAGCTTGGATTAAACAAGCCGTTGCTATTTCAATATTTTGCCTTTCTGGGGAACCTATTGAAGTTAAATTTCGGCAATAGTTTAATCAGTGGCATTCCCGTGATCGATGAAATTCGGACTCGGTGGACTGCAACGTTTGAGTTGGCGATCGCCGCGATGCTGATTGCAATCACGATCGGAATTCCCGCAGGCGTGATGGCGGCGGTTCGCAAAAATCGCTGGCTCGACCAAGTGCTGATGGCGGGTTCGCTTCTAGGAGTCTCGATTCCGGTTTATTGGCTGGGGCTGCTGCTCGTCTATTTGTTTGCAGTCACGCTCAACTGGTTGCCACCCAGCGGACGTATTGGCATCGAAAGCGGACTCAACTTTCAGCCCATTACAGGCTTCTATGTGCTGGATTCGCTGCTCAGGTTAAATCTGCCTGTCTTCAGCGATGTGGTGTCTCATCTCGTCTTACCCGCGTTGACGTTGAGCACGATTCCGTTTGCGATCGTCGCCCGCATCACCCGCAGCGCCATGCTCGACGTGCTAAATCAAGACTACATTCGCACCGCAAAAGCCAAAGGAGTGCCCGATCGACTCGTAATTTTTCGTCACGCTCTCAAGAATGCGCTGCTGCCGATTAACACCACGATCGGGCTACAGTTTGGCACTCTGCTAGGAGGCGCAATTCTCACAGAGACCATCTTTTCGTGGTCGGGCATCGGCTCCTGGATCTATGACGGAATTCTGGCAAGGGATTATCCGGTCGTGCAAGGCGGAGTTGTGTTTATTGCCGTTGTGTTTGTCGTGATCAATCTGCTAGTAGACCTGTCTTACGCTTGGGTTGATCCGAGAATTCAGTATCGCTAATTCAGATTGATGGAACTCCAACCACAGGCAATCCAACGGTTTAGAAAATCGCTCTCTGGCAAAATCGGACTGGGGCTGACGATCGCGCTTGTTCTCCTAGCTTTGCTGGCTCCTCTCCTGCGACCCTACAATCTCGCTGCCGACCAAAGTTATGTCACCCGATTAATTGCGCCTAGTGCGGCTCATCCGTTTGGCACGGATGGATTGGGGCGTGACCTACTGACCTTGGTGTGGTACGGCATCCGAACATCGCTGCTGATCAGTTTAGTGTCGGTTGGCTTTGGGACAGGCATCGGCTTAGTTTTAGGATTGATGGCTGGATATTTTCGCGGTTGGTTAGACACGATCGTCGGCTGGCTCACAGATATTTTGCTGGCGTTTCCGTCGATTTTGCTGGCGATCGTGATTGTCACCGTAACGAGTCCGAGTTTGCAAAGTGTGATTATTGCGGTAGGAATCGTGCAAATTCCGATTTACATCCGCCTGACCCGCAGTGTGGTGCTGTCTCTGCGAGAACAGGAGTTTGTGCAAGCTGCCAAAGCCCTGGGCGCAACTCCATTCTGGATTATTTGGCGGCATATCTTACCCGCAAGTCTCTCGCCGTTAGTCGTGCAAGCGACTCTTTCGATCGGCACCGCCACCCTAGAAGCTGCCGGACTTGGATTTCTGGGATTGGGGGCGCAACCTCCCACCCCAGAGCTAGGAACGATGCTGGCAGACGCGTTTAAGGGAGGCTATGCGCTCTCGGCTCCGTGGACGACGATTTTTCCGGGATTGGTGATCACCCTGATTGTGCTGGCGTTTAATCTGTTGGGCGACGGGCTGCGAGATGGGTTAGATCCTCGATCGTGATATCCAGTTGAAACGATCAAATTTGACTACAGTAGAAGAAGGCACCTTCTGTTTTGAACGGTTCTCGATCGTAAATTGACCATGAATAAAGCCTCAATGGATTCACTGCTACAAGACTTAAAAAACGCTGATGAAGAAGTCCGTGACCAGGCAACTGAAGAGCTTTGGCGTATCTGGTTCAACCAAAAAGGAACCTCTGGCTTTCAAGCGTTAGAGCGTGCCCAGAGGCTGCTGGAATCGGGAGAAATCACTCAAACTGAAGCGGTTTTGACCGATCTGATTGAAGCAATGCCCGATTTTTCAGAAGCGATCAATCGTCGAGCCGTGCTGTATTTTTTGACTGGAGACTATCAGAAAGCGATCGCCGATTGCCAAGCCGTGGTTCGCCTCACCCCCATTCACTTTGGGGCATTACATGGATTGGGGTTATGCTACGCCGCTTTAGGGGATTATCAAAAAGCGATTCAGGCGTTTCGAGAAGCGCTCAAAATTCAGCCGTTCGCGATTCAAAATCAGCGATTAATATTAGAATGCACTGCCAAGCTAAGTTAGTGCTTAGTCATTTTTATTATGCTGAACACGCTTAATTCACTGTTAGGTCGCCACCCCGAACAGATCAAAGCCAACGTAGAAATCTACACCTGGCAAACCTGTCCGTTTTGTATACGAGCCAAACTGCTGCTGTGGTGGAAGGGAGTTGATTTTATCGAACACAAAATCGATGGAGATGAAGTCGCCCGATCGACGATGGCAGACCGCGCCAACGGCAAGCGCAGCGTTCCCCAAATTTTCATCAATGCCCAACCCATCGGCGGCTGTGACGATATTTATGCGCTCGATCGTCAAGGGCAACTTAATGTCTTACTCACTCAGCCTGCTTAATTTTCTCATCCTGTCTCTGATCCCCAATCTTTTTTCTCAACTTGGCAAACGTCCAGTCAAGCGAGAGAATGGAGAACTGTCACCCACAAGGTCTTGTTGTGAACAACGTCCGCACCGTTTCCGATACCAAACGTGCTTTTTATAACACCCACACGCGTCCGGTAAACTCTATTTACCGTCGAGTCGTCGAAGAATTGATGGTGGAAATGCACTTGCTCACCGTCAACGTGGACTTCCGCTATGACCCGATTTATGCGTTGGGTGTGGTTACGTCCTTCGATCGCTTTATGCAAGGCTATCGCCCCGAAGTCGATAAGTCTTCGATCTTTAACGCCATTTGTCAGTCGTTGGGCGACAACCCTCCCAACTATCGGGGCGATGCCGAACACCTGATCTCACTTGCCTCACGGCACCCCTGGGAGCAGTTGCTGTCACAGTCGTCTGATATCCCCGAAGCGCATGACCTTCGCAATCATCTTCAAGCGATCGTCAACAATCCTAAGTTCAAATACAGTCGGCTGTTTGCGATCGGGCTGTTGACGCTCATTCAAACCGCCGATCCGGCGATCGTTAAAGACGAAGCCAAACGGACAGAAGCCGTCAAGCAAGTCTGCTCACTGCTGAATCTGCCCCAAGACAAGCTGCAAAAAGACTTAGAGCTTTATAGCAGCAACTTAGAAAAAATGATCCAGGCTCAGATTGTGATGGAAGATCTGATTAAAGCCGATCGTAAAAAGCGGGAAGAACGCGCCCAGGCAAAAGCAGCCTCTACGGAAGCAGCAGTGTCTGAACCGCCCAAAGACGAAGCGACCTCTGGTTCTTAATCGTCAAAAATTCTCATCGGGTGGGCGTTACGTCCGCCCTTTTTTGTGCCCTGGACGAGATGCACGATCGCACTAAAAATTTAGATCGATCTTTAAAGACGAGGTTCAAATTCAAAGTGTGTTGTGTGACTCTAGCAGCTTTCAAGAAGTTGAGTACACCAACCCTTCATCAATCTAGCTCTGCCTATGAGGGATTTGTAACAAGGCAGCACCAACTGTTAGACAAGCAACAACTCAGGGTACTCCAAGAGAACAAACGATTCTGAGTGTCAACAATGGGCAGCCTTGCAAGTTCCTTGACAGATCCTTCTCCAACTCAGCCAGACAAACCGCCTGCTTTCACCAAACACTCACTCAATGTAATGGAAGTCTTAGTGAGTGAGGAAGTCGAGAACCAGCTCAATGCCTTGCCTCACAAGATTGCCCGCCAAGTGAACCCGGCTGAGGTCACTGCTTTTACTCTCAATCGGCTACCTGCTTTGTATGCGACGAGCAAACGCGGCTGGCAACGTCAATGGAAGCGAGGTAAGGGAGAACTACACGCACAGATTGCTACAGCCGTGCGTCAAGGAATTATAGCTGTGCAACGCGACCCGCTTCATGCCGACAGCCCTCTCACCTTTGCAGAGGCGGATATGGCTCAAGTTGCCCTGGGAGAATTGAAACATTTACTGCAATGTGAGCAGTTGTCGTGGCAGAATCTGCCGAGCGTGGTGAAGCTGGCATTGATGGACACGCTTCGAGGAAAAATTACATGGGATGCGCAGCGTAGCGAGATCTTCGACTGGGAGGAGCACCCTCACCATCAGAGTTAGCGAGACTGCTTGCGGGAGTGAGTAGCCCCTCGAAACAGGTCAGCATCCTTCCGCCACACTACGCGATGTCCTTTTAACTCAGGGCAAGCGCGATATGTAAAGTATTCTTGCGGCAAAAACCGAATCGAGTCTTGATCGAGGGTGCCAGCAATATCCGGCAAAAATAGATCTAGGAACTCACTAAAAAATGTGGTGAGCAGTTCTTTGAAGAGGCGTTTACTCCGTTGGGGAACTGCGAAGTAACGTGGTCAATCATGAAATTCCTGCAAATCACCGAAAAATGAGTGTGTGATTAAAAAAAGGGTGGACACGATCGCGTCCACCCTTCACAGTCTTTAGTGATATCTAACGTTAAGGCGCTAGAGCATTGCCGCGAATTAGACTCCCGATCGTCTTGGCAGTAATTTTTAACTGCACGAAAGGATTGGCAGGAACCACGGTCTTGTAGAGATAGCTATCAAACGTCAGCTTTTGAACGTCGAGGTCAGAGCACATCTCGACAAAGGCTTCACGAGTCGCATCAGAGCGATAGAACACCGTTTGCAGAATGTCGAGCACTTTGTAAGTGATGCCATACTGACGATCCCACCGCTTGATGTAAACCTTGAGGTCTGCCTCAGTCGGGATCTTGCTGCCGTTTTCAGAAAATTCTACGATCGCTTCTGCACACATTCGGGCAGACTTGGCTGCAAAATAGATGCCTTCACCGGATGATTTTGTCACCGTCCCGGCGGCATCTCCGACGAGGGCAACTCGACCGACGACGCGGCGAGGTCTGGGATGTTCAGGAATCGGGTGTGCTTCGACGCGGATGATTTTGCCCCCGCGCAGTTTTTCGGCGGCTCTGGTGCGAATGCCAGCCTGGAGTTTTTTGATATCGGCTTTGTTGGGCGACATCGTGCCTGTGCCAACCGCGACGTGATCATATTTGGGGAAGACCCACGCGTAGAAGTCAGTCGAGACATCATCGCCGACATACATTTCTGCGAGATCTTCGTAATATGCCATCTTGTCTTCGGGCAGACGAATCCGCTCTTGGAAGGCGATCGCATAGCGATAATCACCCGCATCAATGGCTTTGGCGACGCGAGAGTTTGCGCCGTCTGCACCGACCACGAGATCGACTTGCAGCGTTTTGGCGGTTCCTTCTAGGCTGCCGTCAGAGTGATCGGCATAGTGCAGCGTGTAGGCTCCTTTGCTGCTCGTCGGAATTTCTAGCTTGTGCATCGTGCCATTGATCAGCACCGCACCATAGGAAATCGCTCGATCTCGCAAAAAGCCATCCAGCACTTCACGACGGCACATGCCGATATATTCTTCGTTCTTGAGGGTGCCCCCGATGTTGACTTCTACATTGGATGGAGAAATCATCTTCATCTTTCGCACCTTGCGATCGATGATGCGATCGGGCAAGTCAAATTCGCTCACCATACAGAGAGGAATCGCACCACCACAGGGCTTTACGTTATCGAGTTTGCGCTCGATCAAAAACGTTTCGATTCCTGCTTTTGCTAAGATCTCAGCCGCAGACGACCCAGCCGGACCTCCACCAACCACCGCAACCCTCAGTACCAAAAGTTTTCTCCCGTTCTCTAAAAGCTACGAAATGAATGGTATCACGGCAATTTGGTTGGATTGGTATTACTCTCACTAATTTGAAACAGAGCTTAACAAATGCGGCTTTCGAGGTCGAAATTCAGATTCAAATCGCAACAATTTAAACTTAGGAGTCAGGCTCTTGAAGCTGATTTCTAAGTTTGAGCGAGTTTCGCTCCCAAAAAACACCATCGGCTAACCCCTGAATGGTTTGCGATGAGTCTGCAAGCTCTAATCTACGTTCAGTCAGAAGACAATACTCTTCACTGAGGTCAATGCCTAGATAGCGTCTGTCCAGTTTCTTTGCCACGACAGACGACGTACCGCTGCCGACAAACGGATCAAACATGACATCCCCTGGATTGGAACTCGCTAAAATCAGCTTCGCAATCAGCTTTTCACTTTTTTGCGTCGGGTGATCGGTGTTTTCAGACATTGACCAAAACGGGATCGTGATATCAGTCCACAGGTTAGAAGGATGGGTGTCTCTCATGTTGCCGTCACCCGTGAGTTGCCAATCTTTGGGAGTTCCTTCTGAAGTGCGGTAGGGAGCCATCACTTTTCTTCGCAGCTTTACGGACTCAACGTTAAACGTGTAGCGGTCTGAAACGGTGCAAAACCAGATATCTTCGCTGGCGTTCTTCCAGTTTGTTTTGGCACCGCGACCCTTTTCTCGCTCCCAGGTGATGCGGTTTCGCACGATGAAGTGCTCGGCGGCGACTGCAAAGATCGATGTTGAGGAAAACCAGTCACCGCAGATGTAGATCGATGCAGTGGACTTGAGAAGAGGCTTGAGCGCACTGATTACTTGATTAAGCCAGATGGTATAGTCTTCGACCGATCGCCGAGCAAATCTCAGCCCATGAAAGGATTTCGCCAGATTATAGGGCGGGTCTAATATCATCAGGTCTATAGAATTTTGCGGCAGCAGATTTACTAGCTCTAAGCAATCTCCCTGAAGGGTTCCGATCGGAAGTTCTAAAAAGTTTCCCGATACAGACGGAATGAGACGCGATCGCAAGCGACCCCGATCCTGCTCTGTGAGTTCTAAGCTGCGATTTCGCGGCGATCGTACTTTGCCATTTTGAGAGTCTTCGTCCGTCATCCGTTCAAACCCTGAGTTTTTAAAAAAGCGCAAAGGTACGTTGAATTTTTTCTAACGCTTGAGGAACTGCATTTCAGTTTATTTATACAGAGTATGGTTCGTAATCTTTTTTGGATCTAGCTAGACTAGCATTGGCTAACTCAGTAAATCTTCGTAAAGCTTTCGTAGTTTGCTAAAATCTCTCGTTAAAATAATTTTACGAGGACTACTGAATTGTTGCTCTATTCGACGGTGTTACCCATGATAAGTGCCTTTTCAGACCGCTTTTTCAAAATGACGATCGCCACCGGGCTGTTTTTTGGCACATTAGGAGCCTATTCCTCCCCTCAGCGTCACAGTGTTTCTACGCAACATTCTCACGCTAGGTCAGCTTCCCTTATGCAGCCGATCGTTGGGTCTGCTCTGAGAAATGCTTTAAGTTGGACAGCCGCTGCAAGCGTAAAGTTTAGCCCAATTCCCAACCCAGAACCGTCTGGAACCGGGGGAACTGGAACTCGCTAGAGTGTAGGTCATGCTTGAGAAACCAATTGCAGTCAAATCCTCAATAGCGCGCAGTTCTTAGCGTCTGAGTCTTAGGGGTGGAGTGCGGATTCTGCTTTTGAGCGCCACGCTTGACGAACTAGAGAGAAAGAGGGGCACAGGTCGCTTTTTGATAGATAGTGAAAGGAAAGCGATTACCCCTTTGGGGAACTGCGAGGCAATCGTGCAAACTGACCGAGAGGGGAACCTGTGGCTTCGCATTCTGACATCGATCTCGCACCGTTTATTGATCATGCCCTACTAAGTCCGATCGCCACGCCTGAGCAGGTTGAGCAGTGGTGTGAAGAAGCCGATCGGTTTAACTTTGCGGCGGTGTGCATCAATCCTATTCATGTCCGGCAGGCAGTCGAATATCTCAGCAACAAAAGTCCGAAAGTCTGCACGGTTATCGGCTTTCCATTAGGGGCAACGACTTCTGCGGTCAAGCTTTATGAAGCTCAAGAAGCCACCGAAAATGGAGCCGACGAGTTAGATGTTGTGATCAACTTGGGCTGGCTCAAAGCCGGAGACGTTGAAGCAGTGCATCGAGAGATCGCTGAGATTCGAGACGCAACCGGACTGGTGATTAAAGCCATCTTAGAAATGTCGCTGCTCACCGACGACGAAAAGCGCATCGCCGCCGAGATCTGCATGGATGCCGGAGCAGACTTTCTCAAAACCAGCACAGGCTGGAACGGCGGAGCCACGATCGCCGATGTCAGAATGCTTAAAGAACTCACCCACGATCGAGTCGGAATTAAGGCTTCTGGAGGAATCCGCACGGTCGATCAAGCTTTAGAGTTAATTATCTCAGGTGCAACTCGACTTGGCACCTCTCGCGGACCCGATTTGATTCGTCAACGCGATACCCTAGATAAGGCGTAAAGAATTCAGCGATGAGTCGAACCTACAAAGCGATCGGAATTAACCTTAAAAGTATGCCGCTCGGCGAGGCAGATCGGATTCTGACTGTCTTGACGCGGGAGTTTGGGCTGATTCGTGCGGTCGCGGTGGGTGCGCGCAAGCAAAATTCTAGACTAGGCGGACGGAGTGGATTGTTTGTGGTTAACGATTTGCTAATTGCCAAAGGGCGATCGCTCGATAAAATCACTCAGGCAGATACGCTGGAATCTTACCCTAAGCTGGGAGGAGACCTCAAAAAGCTCACCGCTGGGCAATATCTAGCAGAGTTAACGCTTCAGCAGGCGTTGAGCGATCAGCCTCAAGAAGAGTTGTTCTATCTGCTCAACGAGCATCTGGGCAGACTGGAGCGATCGCCCTCTTCACACGTATTGGCACACCTCAGTCATGCCGTGTTTCAGCTTCTCGTCTTAGCTGGAATTGCTCCCCAAGTTCATCAATGCTGCGTAACTCAAACGATTCTCAAACCCAATTTAGCCGATTCTAGCTGGCAAGCTGGGTTCAGCACGGTGGGCGGTGGGGCAGTTACGTTAGATGCATTAGAGGAGCTTCAAATTCAAGACGGTGATAAAGGAACGGGAAAATATATTCCCTCGCACCACTCAAAAAAAGCTCGCCTCAATACGCCAATTAGCGCGATCGAGCTTTCTCTCTTGCAAGAGCTTACCTCGCCAGAATTGCCTCAAGAATGGGTTGCCTGCGAAGAAGCCTGGTTTGCGATCGAACGTCTGCTGCGCCATTATGCCCAATATCATTTTGATCAGCCCATCCGCTCTGCTGTTTTGATTGATAGCTGTTTTGCTCCTGCCCCCTTCTCCGAGCCGTCTGCTTAACCATGATGCGATCTCATCCGTCTGATTATCTCCTGATGTCTTCTCCTAACTCGCCTAACCGCCCCTATCCATCGGTTCCAGACCCATGGCGAAGTGGGGCTGATGGAGTCAGTTTTCCGAGCGATCGTTTAAGTGAAGAGAGAGATGTAGCCATGCTCAGAACTCAAGAGACTCCCGCTGATGATTTTAACGAGTCTGATCAATCCATAGCTGAACCAATGGCGCACCCCAATTCAGTTGCCCAAAATGGAGCAGGAAAGCATCTGTCAAACGGCACGATCGCAGGGTTATTGCCCACTACAGAGCCTTCTGACGCGCCTCTCAGCGAAACCCTTGAGTCAGATTTGTCTCAAGATGAGGATGAGCAAGGCTTTGCACCCGTGCTTAAAAACCGTAACTTTTTGACGCTGTGGGCAGGGCAGGTTTTTTCACAACTCTCAGATAAAGTTTATTTGGTGTTGATGATCGCGCTGATTGAGAGCCGCTTTCAGGCAGAAGGTCAGACGATTAGCGGCTGGGTGTCGTCGATTATGATTGCCTTCACGATTCCGGCGGTGCTGTTTGGCTCAGTTGCCGGGGTGTTTGTCGATCGCTGGTCTAAAAAAACCGTTTTGGTTGCCACCAATCTGCTGCGAGGTGCACTGGTTTTCGCGTTGCCTCCTTTATTGTGGGTGTCTCACGATTGGACAACGGTGCGAAATCTGCCCGTCGGCTTCTGCATTATGTTGGGCATCACCTTTTTAGTGTCCACGTTGACTCAGTTTTTTGCCCCCGCCGAGCAGTCTGCAATTCCGCTGATTGTTGAGCGTCGCCACTTGCTGTCTGCTAATTCGCTTTACACGACGACGATGATGGCATCGGTGATCATCGGCTTTGCAGTCGGTGAGCCACTCTTGGCACTAGCAGACACATTATTTGGTCAACTCGGCGGCTTTGCCGGAGTCGGTAAAGAAGTGCTGGTGGGCGGCGGCTACGCGATCGCCGGACTTCTCCTAGTGGTGCTCAAAACAGGGGAGAAATCAAAAACTGTGATGGTGGACGGCGTTGAGGTTGCCGCAGAAGAGCCTCACGTTTGGGAAGATATCAAAGATGGGTTGCGCTATTTGGGCAAAGAAGTCCACGTCCGCAGTGCCCTGATTCAGCTCGTAATTTTGTTCTCAATTTTTGCAGCATTGGCAGTGCTGGCGGTGCGCTTGGCGGAGGTGATTCCAGAAATTAAATCGTCTCAGTTTGGCTTTTTACTTGCCGCTGGCGGGGTTGGGATGGCAGCCGGAGCCGCACTGTTAGGCACCTTTGGGCAGCGTTTTGCTCACGCTCGATTGGGGTTATATGGCTCGATCGGTATGTCAGTCTCCCTGATCGGACTTGCTTTTTTCTATCATCACCTGTGGGCATCGCTGCTCTTGATCGCCACCCTAGGAGCCTTTGCGTCTCTGGTGGGCATCCCAATGCAGACGACGATTCAGCAAGAAACGCCAGAAGCCATGCGGGGCAAAGTGTTTGGGCTGCAAAATAATGCAATTAACATTGCTTTGAGTTTGCCCTTAGTCTTAGCAGGCGTGTCTGAAACCCTGTTTGGACTACGAGTCGTGTTTTTAGCACTTGCCGCACTGACGATCGCAGGAGCCTCATTAACCTGGTATATTTCCCGTACAACGATTTCTAAATCAGGTAGTTAGTGGTTAGAGGTTAGTCGTTTATTGCCCCAAATCTACCCCTAACGACTAATCGCCAATCATTAATCCTTTTAACACTAAACCCCGAATGCACATCGCTTGGCTAGGCAAAAAAACGCCATTTTGTGGAAACGTCACGTATGGTCGAGAAGTCACGAATGGGCTGCTAGAACATGACCATCAAGTCAGCTTCTTTCACTTTGCCCAAGAGGAAGCGGCTCCTGATAACTGGCCTGACATTCACGAAGTTCCGATTCCGTTTCTCTATAAATCTCAGATTTACACCGTCCCTAATTGGAAGTCGAGTAAGGTGCTGACTCAAGCGCTGCAAGAGTTGTCGCCTAAACCTGATGTAGTACACGCCTCACTTACGCTGTCTCCACTCGATTTCTTATTGCCAGAAATTTGCCAGAAGCTAAATCTGCCCTTAGTTGCGACGTTTCACCCCGCCTTCGATCGCAAGCGGCGCAACCTGACATCGGGCACTCAACACTTGATGTATCAGCTTTATGCTCCGTCGTTGGCAAAATACGATCGCATCATCATTTTTTCGCACATTCAGCGAGACATCTTGATCAAGTTGGGCGTTCCTGCCGATCGAATTGCGGTGATCCCTAATGGGGTTGACACGACGAAGTATTCTCCTGGTCAATCAGATTTTAAGGAGAGATTGGGTGCCGATCGAGTGTTTCTCTATCAAGGTCGCATTGCACCTGAGAAAAATGTAGAATCCCTGTTAAAAGCCTGGAAGCAGGCAAACATGGGGGAAAACAGCAAGCTCGTGATCGTCGGCAATCACGGCACGTTAGCCTCATCGCTGGTTCCCTTTTATGGCGAAGAACACGGCATTATCTGGCAGGGATTCATTGCCGATGAGCAAAAGCGGATTGAGATTCTCAGAGGAACGGATGTGTTTGTCTTGCCTTCTCTCGTCGAGGGATTATCTCTCTCGCTGTTAGAGGCGATGGCGTGTGGTGTGGCGTGCGTTGCCACCGATGCCGGGGCAGATGGAGAAGTGCTAGAAGACGAAGCGGGAGTAATTATTCCAACTCAGGGGGTGGCTTCCCAACTCAAATCGCTGTTGCCTCAACTGCGTGATCATCACACCTGGACTGCGATGCTAGGACAAAAAGCGCGACAACGAGCCGAAGAACGCTACACCCTTAGTCGTAACATCACTCAACTGGTCGCTCTCTATGACGATTTGCTAGAGCAACACCACGATCGCAAAAGCCGCATTCGCATTCCGGTTAAAGCTCCGGCTCAATGGCACTCTTCAACGCTAGATTTTCTTCAAGGTCGATCGGTTGTCTCAGATAAAAAAGGAGACTTTTGAACCGTTAGCCCTTTGCCCAACGCCAGTTTGGGCGATTCCATTCATAAATGCCTTGAATCTCGTATTCGCTGCCGTTCTCAAATCGGACGGTGCAGTGAGTGCTGACTTGACTCTCAACAAGGTTGTCTCCGCTGAGAGGGCTGTGAGTTTCAGTGATGCCGATGACGACTCCTGAAAACCACTCTCGGCTACACGGTCCGGTGTCTTGCACCCACTCCCACAAGCCGTTTGAGAGTTCAATCCGATCGCCCACTTTCAGCCGCAGTGACTCTTCTTCATAGTCAGCCAAATTAGCTGAGGTCACGGTTTCTAACCACTGAAGCCCATAGGCATCTCGAATAAATTGGACGTTGCCGGAGGCTCGATCGTGCAGCCAATCATTCAGCAGGGCTGCCTTCCAGGATTGGTTTTGCTGCTCTTGGGCTTTGATGAACTGAAACAGTGCCTGACGTTGCTCAGGAGCCAGGGCAGCCAAAGGGTTGACCTCTAGAGACGGAGGATTTGATGAATCACAAAGCCGTTCTTTGAGCACCGCCGACAAAATCTGCTGTTGATTTTCACTCAAAGGATAGCCAGCCGTTTTACACTGACAAAAGGCAGTTTGCAGAGCTGCTTCAATCTCAGCTTGGGTCATGGGCAAACCGATAAAGGGAGCGTGGCGAGTCCTACACCTGTCACTCCCAATTATGGCAGAAGTCGTGTTTGACTTACACCGTTTCTGATGGAGCTAGAATCTCGATCGCCCCATAAGCAATTTGTAGCCGCTCACCAGGGTAGCAAGCGCGATCATAAAGTTCCACAAGCTAGTCGGTTTGAGAAATACGCCGCCACTCAGGAAGACGAGTAAGATGCCTGCACCTAATAAAATCCAGCCCAGATTTCCAGTTTCTCTAGGAAAGCAAAGCAGCGAGACGACACCGCCCGTAACACACAAAACAGAACCCATTGCGGGCAGGCTACGCCAGAAATAGGGAGAGTAGTAGGTAGAAAACATGATGTCTTTCCCTAAAAAATAAAGCCCTGCCACTACCAAGAGAATTCCTAATAATTTGCTCATCGTTTCCTAAAAGACTACCCCTAGATTTTTGTTTCTCAGTCTGAATTAGACATCAGCTTGAGTCTCTTGGAATCCGGATTAACGCTTAGGATTGCTCTGGAAGGGAAAGCGCTAGTTGATAAATTTGACGACGCGGAAGTGATGTTTGTTGGGCAAGCTGGCGACTGGCATCAGAGCGAGAAAGCCCCTGATTGAGAAGGGTTTGCAGTTCGGATCTCAAGGCGGATTCTGATAAGACAACCTTTACAGCTTCAGCACCTGCGACAACGATCGTATATTCTCCTTGAGGCTCTCGTTTGGTGTGAAGCTCGATCGCTTCGGCAGTCGTTCCTCGCCAAAATTCTTCGTGCAGTTTGGTCAATTCTCGCGCTAAGGTAATTTTGCGATCGCCACCCAACACATCCGCTAAGTCTTGCAGCGTGGCTCTCAATCGATGGGGAGATTCATAAAAAACGATCGTCCGAGATTCAGATTGTAGACTTTCTAAATGAGTGCGACGCGCTTGACTTTTTGCGGGTAAAAATCCTTCAAAGATGAAGCGATCGCTGGGCAAACCCGATGCACTTAACGCCGCGATCACCGCACTCGCTCCAGGAATCGGGACGACTGTGAATCCTTCTCCAGCGCACGCTCTCACCAATTCATAACCCGGATCAGAAATTCCGGGCATTCCGGCATCACTGACAAGAGCGATCGCCAATCCTTGCTGCAATTTTGCCACTAGCTCCGGGACGCGAATCATACGATTGTGTTCGTGATAGCTAATCTGAGGCGTTTTGATTTGAAAGTGATGCAGCAACTTGCCTGTATGCCGAGTGTCTTCAGCCGCGATCAGATCGACCGTCTGCAAAATTCTCACCGCCCGAACGGTCATATCTTCGAGGTTGCCGATCGGGGTGCCGACAATATAAAGTGTTCCAGCGTTTGCATCCATGTCGCGATCGTAACCTCTAGAAACCATGAGAAAACACGGACTTTTTATCGGAATGGTGACGCTGGATCTGATTTATCTCGTCGATCAGGTTCCGACCTGCAATCAGAAAATCGCGGCGCTCAATTCCACGATCGCGGCGGGCGGTCCAGCAACCAATGCTGCCGTCACATTTAGCCATCTAGGAAACGATGCCACACTTTTAGGAGCTGTGGGTGCCCATCCGATCAATCATTTGATTTTGGCAGATTTGCAGCGTTGTGGAGTGACGATCGCCGATCTCGATCCGACTCGATCCGATTCGCCTCCGGTGTCCTCGATTCTCGTGACTCAATCCACAGGCGAACGGGCGGTTATCGCAATGAATGCTGTCAAGTCTCACGGTGACGCAATTTTGCCTAGTTTAGAAGGGGTTGATATTGTCTTGATTGACGGGCATCAACTAGAGGCGAGTGTGGCGATCGCGCAGCAAGCCAAGCAGAAAGGAGTGGCGATCGTCATGGATGGCGGTAGCTGGAAAGTCGGCTTCGATCGGGTGCTGCCTTTAGTTGATTACGCCATTTGTTCTGCAAACTTCTATCCGCCCGACTGTCACAGTTCTGAGCAAGTCTTCGATTATTTGTCTCGGTGGGGAATTGATCGGATTGCGATTACACGGGGGGGAAACTCGATCGAGGTCTTCAATTCAGGAGTGAGAACTCAAATCGAGGTGCCCAACGTTCAGGTGATGGATACGCTCGGTGCGGGTGACATTTTTCACGGTGCCTTCTGCCATTTTATTTTGCAGACTGACTTTTTGAGCGCGTTGAGTGAGGCGGCTAAAGTTGCGGCTAACTCCTGTCAGTGTTTTGGCACTCGTGACTGGATGCTGACAACAGATGAATCATAGTCAGTGTTGATGTGCAGCACTAAAGCGATCGAGTTTAAGTTCTATCGCAATTAGGCAACGTAGACTTCGGTGGAGAAAAAGCAAATCCAAACAAAAATCGGCGTTGATGAATGCAGATATGAAATGCCTTCCTCATGAAGTCCACCGTGTACACACAAGTCTTTCGATCAGTCATTGCTGAGATCCTCGCTCCCTAAATCCCCCAATCTGGGGGACTTCAAGCTAAAATTCCGGGTTCAAAGTCCCCCAATTTTGATGAGTCACTGCCTTGGGCGGGTTCCCCGGCTTAAAGCAAGTGACGTAGGGGGATTTAGGGGGCTGAAAGCCCTGAAACGCAGCGACACAGACTTGTGTGTACACCGTAGCCTCGTGAAGTGGGGCAAGCCCTCGCCAACCCTTCACCCTGGGGAGCAGAGCCAGAACTCTTTTCCCCTCTCCATTAGGGAGAGGGCTAGGGTGAGGGTAAAATCTGTGCTTCACCGATCGATTCAGCAACGCCTGTATTTCTTAGGAGTTAAGACTTTCTCTAAGTTTGACAGCTTGTCTTTTGACGAAAAGAAATGAGCAGGACAAAATATTCACAACTGAATCACCGTACATCTGTTTAAGAGGTGCGTGACCAGCAACAAGTTTCACATCCTCCCGATTTCCCTTTAGGAAGTTTGGGGGATGTTCCTACATAGAAACTTTTAGAGCCACATCATTAATGATCTGGTCATGAAGGAATTAATGCCAATAAGAACGCTGCTCACAGCAATTTTAATCACGCTTGCGCTAGTGTTCATTCCTTTGAGTCAGCCTGCTTTTGCAGATGCTGACATCGCTACAGGTGCAAAGGTCTTTGCGGCAAATTGCGCGTCGTGTTACAGACAAAAAAAGGGCAAACCTTTTTCGCCCTCGCTCATGTGTTGAGGTCAGGGTTCAGTTGTTTGAGTTTGACGCATCTAAGTCGGTTTCAAACCACTCAATTAAGTTGCAGCTTTGAAGGAGGACGGCGCTTTCTGGTATCAGAAAATCTTGTAGCTTATAAACTTGCTGAAGAATTGCCAGTTCTCGCCCATACTCTTGTTGAATCATGGCAACGTTGGAGTCAAATTGGGTGGCGATCGAGGCGGTTTTTAGCAGGTGCAGCGCCATGTTGATGCTAGATAAAGGATTGCGTAGCTCTTGATAGAAGTGGTTGAGCAATCCATCGCGGGAGGAAGAATGGTTAGTTTCGACGGCTAGCTGCTGAGAAGAATCAGGACGAAAAGCCCGATCGGGGAGCTGAAGTTGAGTGCTTGCAGTCTGCTTGTTATATCGCTCTAAAAGCGCCGCCTGCTTTGCGAGCCGCCCTGAAATGGCACCTAGTAGCTCTGTGGCAGTACACGGTTTAGTGAGGTAATCATCTGCGCCTAACTCCATCCCATAGCGGATATCTGCCTTTGCGCCTCTGGCAGTGAGAAAAATGAAGGGAATATCGGCTGTGTTGGTCGATCGGCGGAGATGGGTCAAGACCGAGTAGCCATCCAAATCAGGCATCTGCACATCGCAGAGAATCAAGTCTGGGTGGTTGTCGCGGGCAAGCTGTAGCCCAACGTTACCGTTTTCGCCTCCAATCCCGCTAAAGCCTTCTGCTTCTAGCAGATCTAAAATCGATTCTCGAACCGTTTGCTCGTCTTCAATGACTAAAATTTTCTTCATAAGTTAACGGGTAGTGCTTCAACGGTAGCGTGACTATAAAGGTTGTTCCTATCTCAACTTCGCTGATTACTTCGATCGTGCCGCCGTGTAGATCAACACACTGTTTGACAATCGATAATCCTAGCCCTGTTCCAGGAATAGTCTTAACATTGCTGGCACGATAGAAAGAATCGAACAGCCGCGATCGGTCATTCATTGGAATCCCAATCCCGCAATCTTGAACGCGGAAAACAACATCTTTATTACTATAAATTAAGTTAAATTCTATATTTTTGCCCTGTGGAGAATACTTAACTGCATTCGATAACAAATTGGTCAAGATGTGACGTAAAAGCTTTTCGTCTAGGCATGGAAAAGACGAGTTCTCTAACGGTAAAAAATTTGTGTGGTTGTGAGAAAATTGGATGGAGCAATGCAGCGCTTGATTTAGTTGCAGTTCGTCAATAATATCCTTACAAAATTGGAGAAGGTCAATCGGCTGAGGGTCAAACGGTAAGTTTCCTGATTCGGTTTCTCCGATCGTTAAAACATCATTCAATAATTGACTCATTCGCCGCACTGATATTTTAATGCGCTGCAAATATCCATGTTTTCGCTCGGTTGAGAGTTTAGAGTCATAGCGCTCTAAAAGCTCAGCCGAGAAAAGAATCGCATTGAGAGGATTGCGGAACTCATGGGAGACCACAGAGATAAATCGCGATTTGAATTGATTGAGTTCTTTCTCTCTTTCAAGCGCTAATCGAATGGCAACTTCGGCTTTGTGGCGAGAAAGAGCAATCTCGATCGTGGTAATCAACTCCCGATCTTCAAAGGGTTTAAGAATATAGCCAAACGGCTCAGTAATCTTTGCGCGCTGTAAGGTGTTTTCGTCCGCGTGGGCGGTCAGATAAACGACCGGAAGATTGAACTCTCTGCGAATCTTTTCGGCGGTTTCTACGCCATCTATTTCACCGCGCAGACGAACATCCATCAGCACTAAATTAGGCACATATTGAGCCGTTAGATCGAGTGCCTCCTCTGCACAAGTTGCGATCGCAACTATGACATATCCTGCGTTGATCAAACTATTTTGAATATCTAAAGCAATAATGCTTTCATCTTCAACAATGAGAATATTGGTGGTTGACATCTAACTCTTCTGTTTTTGCTCGGCAAACGTAATCTTAAATGCAACTCCACGATCGCGCTCTAAATCGATGGTGCCATGTAGCTGTTTAGTGAGGCTACACACTAGCTGTAAGCCTAAAGATTTTG
>Ga0209511_1000251_pt1 | contig 58448 bp, 59 predicted proteins | sample SSSSmetaG_FD_184141 | JGI IMG/M metagenome (GOLD analysis project Ga0209511, IMG submission 184141) | Glacier valley bacterial and archeal communities from Borup Fiord, Nunavut, Canada, to study Microbial Dark Matter (Phase II) - ​SSSS... | ecosystem: Environmental > Aquatic > Freshwater > Ice >... | reverse complement strand
CTATATAACAGATGTAATTGATCGATTTTTGAGGTGGACAACTGTGTGGCAAGAGCTTGTACAAACAGTGGGGTAACTTGTGGGTTATGAACTGCTGACTTGGTGAACTGGGCTGCGAGTAGGCGATCTGTGTACAAGTAATCACTGTTTGTACCACCCGGTGTTCGCAAGCTGTACACATTTTTTACCCAGGTAAAAAAGAGGGAAGTGGGCATAAATTTAGGCATATAACTTCTCCCTAATTGAAGCGACTTGCTCACGAATAACGAAATCAAGCTTGATGGCTTTCTCTATCTTTTCAACAGAGTGAATTGCTGTTGTGTGATCCTTGCGACCGAGTTCACCTGCAATCTTTGGGAAGCTGAGGTGGAGTTCTGACCGAAGGAGATACATTGCAATCTGACGAGGAACAACAATATGCTTGTCTCGTTTTTCACTACACATCTCTTCTGTACCGAGTTGGAAGTGTTTCGCAGTACGATCAATAATTTGTTTACTCGTTAAGTGTTGTGGTCGAGAATGTCGAACATTACCAAGTAGTCCTTCGGCTGTCGTAATATCTGGTTCGATACCGTGTAGATCAGCGTAGGCAAGTAATTGATTCAAGGCACCTTCGAGTTCACGAATGTTCGTTTTAATGTTCGTTGCGAGGTATTCAACCGTCTCGGTGTTCAGTTCAACACCTGAAAGTGAGGCTTTTGCACTCAAGATAGCGCAACGTGTCTCAAAATCTGGCATCTGAACATCAATCGACATACCCATTTCGAATCGACTACGAAGACGTTCGGTAAGGGTTGGAATACTCCGTGGTGGTTTATCACTACTGATAATAATTTGTTTATTATTTTGGTGTAGGAAGTTGAAGGTATGGAAGAACTCTTCTTGAGTCTTTTCTTTGTTCGCAATGAATTGCATGTCATCTACGATGAGGACATCAATATTACGATACTTATCAGAAAAGCCTTTCTTCTTAAATCTAATGTAATCAAGGAATTCGTTCACGAAAGTTTCAGAACTAACGTAGAGAACCTTGGCATTTGGATTGTTCTTTATAATTTCATTACCAACAGCCTGCATAAGGTGAGTCTTACCAAGTCCAACGCCACCATAAAAGTAGAGAGGGTTATATTTCATACCCGGGTTAGCTGCAACTGCCTGACTGGCGGTGTAAGCGAGGTCGTTACTGGAGCCAACGATAAAGTTATCAAATGTATAACGAGGGTTAAGATTTCCGGTGACAGATAGACCAGAGGTCGGACGTCCGAGGCTTAATGGAGAAGCGGTTGCAGATGATGAAACGAGGTTATCAGCATTGTCGGAGTTATTAAGGGTTGTTTCACGGTTAATGCGAGTTTTCTTCCCTGCGACGATTATCGTATATAGGATACGTTTTGGTTCAACGCCGTTATTCGCCAGTACTTTTTTGATTTGATCGTTAAACTTAACTTCAAACTGTTTCTTTGCGAAAATATTAGGCACAGCGATAACAAGTTCGTCTTCATTTTGACTGACTAGTTCAGTGTTTTTATACCACGTCGTAAACGTCGCATGAGAAACCGTTAGTTCGATTTCGCCCAACACACTTTGCCATAACGCATTCATACCTTATTTATCCCCAGACACTTCATAACGGTTGTTATCTTTTATTACCCTTTAGTATAAGCCAGAGACAGAGTTTTCCACAACCATAAATGACTTACGAAATATTTATGGCGAAAAGGGCAGTATAGAGGTTCGACTTATACACAATTATGCGCCACCTCTGTTAATGTGTGGATAACTATTGATTAATAGAGGATAAGTTTTGCATATGAAGTCATTATTTTGCGAAAAATCAAATCAAAAAGGGCCAGGGGCTTGAATAATAGGGGTGAACTTGATAAAATGATCTAGATATGCCAAAACGAACTCACCAACCACACACACGCCACCGCGCACGTACACACGGATTCCGTGCTCGTATGTCGTCTAAGAGTGGTATCAATGTTTTGAAGCGCCGACGCAACAAGGGTCGCGCTCGACTCTCAGTTTAATAAAATCACCGCAACCAAAAATTGCGGTTTTTTTATTGAAAACAGACACAAACAATACACACGAAACTTTTTACTTTATACTACATACATATGATCCCCTCACCTTTTCGCTTCCATGGTCACAACAGCCTTCGCTACGTCTATACAAACGGTAAGGCTGTTCGATCGCAGCCACTCACCATTAAATGGGTGAAAAACACACACCGTACAGAACCTCGTATTTCTGTCGTTGTCAGTAAGAAGGTTATTAAAAGTGCAATTGGCCGCAATCGTATTCGCCGTAGGATATACGAATACATTCGAACACACCTCGATCAATTCAATGATGTCTATGATATTGTTGTTATTACAACATCACCAGAGCTTAAAGATATTCCATATACAGAGTTATCGGCGCAATTAGACGCACTGCTTTACAAGGCCGGTGTGTATAAAACACCGTAAAAATGATATAATTTTACAGATATAGCAAGAGAGGCATTTGTTCAGATGAATATTTTCGAGACACTTATTGTCCAACCAGTTTTTAACCTACTTATTGGGTTGTATAGTATTATCCCCGGTGCTGACTTTGGTGTCGCTCTTATTATCTTTACGATTCTTATCCGTATCGCGTTGTGGCCACTTGTTGTGAGCCAACTCCACCAAGTAAAACAAATGCGAAAACTCCAACCTGAACTTGCCCGAATCAAGAAGGCAACAAAGGGTAATAAACAACTTGAAAGCATGCAGATGCTCGAGCTGTATAAAAAGCACGATGTAAAACCATTCCGTTCGATTTTAACCCTTTTGATCCAACTACCTATCTTTATCGCCCTGTACCAAGTGATTCAAATCTTTACGACACACCGTGACCAGATTGAACGCTTTACCTACGGCTTCCTTCAAAATGTTGGTCCAATCAATCAGCTGATTCATAACCCATCAAGTTTCAACGAAAAGCTGCTTGGCCTGGTTGATTTAACAGCCCACGCCATCGGTGGTGCTGGTGGATTTAACATTTTCTTGATACTACTCGCGCTCCTTGCTGCGGGATCACAATATATTATTAGTCGCCAAACAAACCCGCAGTCATCAACCAAGCGATTCCGTGATGTCATGGCTGAAGCTGCCGAGGGTAAACCAGCTGATCAAGCAGAATTAAACGCTGTCATGATGGGCAAAATGACAAAGATCCTTCCCTTCTTTATGCTCTTTATTATGCTAGGACTCCCTGGTGCATTGGCGCTCTATTACGCGACATCAAACATCTTTGCAGCGATTCAACAACACTATATCTTGAAGCGTGATGCAACTGAAATGGATCACCTTGCTGACGTCGAAATACGCAAAGAAAGTCGTAAAGCGACTGCCAAAGCTCGTGAAAAACAAGCTCGTGTCGCCAAGGTGACGAAGGTAACACGTATCACCGCAAAAGATACTCCAAGCACAAAAAAGGATGATGTATGAACAAATTAGAATCAACAGAATTTGCTCAAAAATACCTGGCAGACTTACTGTCCTTTTTTGGGATAAATGTAGAGGTAGTTGCAACAACTGACGATGACGTCATAGAACTCTCTGTACCATCGACTGAACTAAATAGCCTTTTAATCGGTCGCAACGCCGAGACACTTCGCAGCATGCAGTATCTTGTTTCAACGGTTCTGCGTAACAAAGGCGCATCTGTTTGGCGAGTGAATATTGATATCGCAGACTACAAAAAACAACGCGCCGAACGCGTCGCAAAAGAAGCTCGTATTTGGATTGAAGAAGTCCGTCACACCGGTAATTCGTACGTTGCCCACCTTAACCCAGCTGACCGTCGTATCGTTCACCAAGTGGCGACTGAATACTCAGATATTCGCACTTTCTCTGAAGGCGAAGGCGAAGAACGCGCGATTACGATTGCCCAGGGCAGTTCTTAATTCTTATTTTTTTAAGACTGTTTTATACACCTTCAAGGTTTGTTCGGCCATCTTTTTCCACGAATACTTTTTAATTTGTTCGTAGCCATTCACAGACAGTGTTTGGCGGAGTTTTTCATTCCCTAGTACCTCTGTTATCGCCCGTGTGATGTCGTCGGTATTTGTTGGGTCAAAGTAGTGGGCGGCTTTGCCATAGATCTCTGGAAGGCATGTCGCGTTGCTGCTAATAACTGGTGTGCCATGTCCCATTGCCTCTAGGCCTGGAAGTCCAAACCCTTCCATGAGTGATGGAAAAATGTAGGCTGCAGCATGTGCGTATAGCCAATTGAGCTGATTATCTGGTACAAAGTCGGTGAAAAGGATATTTTTGTATCCACGTTTTGTAAAATAAGCTTCATTTATCAGGGCGCTGGCATTCTTTTTACCAACGAGAATCAGACCAAGATCAGGGTAGGTTTTAAGAAGCTTTTGGTGAGCATCACCGAGTCGTTTAATATTCTTGTAATCAGATTGCTGCCCAACGTAGAGAATATATTTTGCGTAGGGGTGCTTGTATACTTTCGATGCACTGGCGGAGACATCACTCGATTCGTAAATAACAGTGACGTCTTTGTCTTGGGCGTCGGTGTATTCAATGAGTTCTTTTTTAGTGAATTCGCTGATCGCGATGAGGTGATTATTATCACGCGCAACTTTCCTAAAGACATACTTTCCAATGAATTGTTTGGTGTGAAACACGAGCCAATTTTTGTCAGAGTTATAGGTTTTGAGAAGTGTTAAATCATGAAATGTTGTGACCTTTTTACCGTGGTAACCAACGGGCTGTTGTGGCATACAAAAGTGAACCAGGTCGGGCTGTAATTTTTTAAGAAACTTCTTGAAGCCAAATTGTTCAGCAACAGAATAGTTATCAAAATCAGCCACTAAAACTGAAAAGTTTGGGTTGGTTGGTTGCCAAAACATCTCGTCTTTAGCTCGAACGAGAATCGAATAGGTGTTCGTCGTATCGATCTCTTGTAGGTATGTGAGAAGGCGCTCAACGTAACGGCCGGTTGTTGAGTTGATGATTCGGGCGTCGATGGCGATGTGCATGTTACTTTTCCGACCCCTCTATCTTAAAAACGAATCGTGAGTAGAAAACATAGTTCCAGACGAGAGAAGCGACAGTTGCAAGAATCTTTGCTACAAAGAGAACAATACCAGATTCCCAACCTGTGTTTGCAAGAAGAATGCTTACACCACCGATAATGAGCGGTTGGATAATCCATAACCCAACGATCGTAATACCGAGGAAGATAAGAAACTGTTTCTTGACGTTTCCACCCTTTGATTTAAAGGTAAATGACTTGTTGACGAAGAAGCTAAATATAAATGCAACGCCGGTTGAAACGAAATTAGCAGGTATTTTATCAAGCCCCATTGCGACTAAAAGGAAAAGGATCGCAAAGTCGAGTGTTGTGTTGGCGATACCAACAATACCGAATCTAATTTTTTCAGCGTGTTTTTTTATGATTTCCAATGTGGAGCTCCTCAATTAGGTATAGCGGGCGATTCTTGGTCTCGTTAAAAATGCGACCGACGTATTCACCGATGATGCCGATAGAAAGTAGTTGTGCGCCACCAAGGAACAGGATGACAGCCATTGTTGAAGGGTAACCAGCAAGGTCGATACCAAAGATGAGTGTCTTTATAACGACAACGATCAGATAGACGAATGTCGCAAAAGCAACAATTCCGCCCATAAAGGTCGCAAACCTGAGGGGCGCTGTGCTAAACGAAACGATACCTTCAATAGCTAGATCGAAGAGTTTGAAATAGTTCCATTTACTGATGCCAGCAGCTCGGGGATCGCGTTTATACGTAATCTCTTTTTTCTTGAAACCAATCCAACTAAAGTAGCCTTTTGTGTAGCGCTGCGCTTCACGAATTTGTTTGAGGGCTTCGACGGCACGTTTGTCGAGGAGGCGGAAGTCACCAGTGTCTTTTTGAATTGGAATACGGGTGACCGACTGGAGGGTTTTATAGAACATTTTTGAAGTCAGCTTTTTGAACCACGATTCGCCGACGCGACTGGCACGACGGGCATAAACATCATCGTAGCCTTTTTCCCACCAGGTAATCATTTCTGGAATAAGTTCTGGGGGATCTTGGAGATCGGCGTCGATAATCACTGTCGCATCACCACTGACGTTGTCGAGTCCAGCGATCATAGCGATTTCTTTCCCAAAGTTTCGAGATAAGTTAACGTATGACACACGGTCGTCTTTTTCGGCGTAATCTTTGATAATTTCGAGGGTATTATCGCGGCTGCCATCGTTGACGAACAAGAACTCGAAGGCGTAGTCTTTTGTGTTGTTGGCAAGGTTTGCAATACGAGTGAAAAGCTTTTCAAGAACTTCTTCTTCGTTGTATGCCGGAATCAAAATACTGATTTTTTTCATTGTCATCAGTATACCACTAACAGGGGTTATTTACCTACGTTACCTACCACTTGATCGATCAATTCGGTGATGCTTTTGGCAGTCTGTGCGCCTGCCTCAGCAAGGATATCTGTCTTGTTACTGGCCGATTCTTGATCTGACCCAAGGATAGCGCCAGCGTGGCCCAGTTGGACACCAGCTGGTGCGTGATGCCCAGCGATATAGGCAAAGACGGGTTTCGTGACGTGTGCTTTTATGTAGGCCGCGGCTTCGATTTCATCCTGCCCACCGATTTCGCCAATCACCACAATCTGGTCGACGTCTGGGTCTTGTTCAAACAGTGAAAGGCAATCGATATAGCCTATGCCGTGAATAATATCGCCACCAATACCGATGACATATTTTTGGCCAATACCTTTGTCTGTCAGGCCGGCCATCGTTTCATAGGTCAGTGTTCCTGATCGACTAACGATAGCGGTCTTGCCTGGTTTTGACATGGCGGCCGGAATAATACCGAGTTTATTACTACCTGGCAGCAATGCACCGGGTGAGTTTGGACCTAACAGGGTTGACGATGAGGTTCTGAGGCGCCGGTTGATTGCTAGCATGTCGTGCACGGGGATTCCCTCGGTAATACAGACGATAAGAGGGATATTCGCTGTAACCGCCTCGAGAATTGCTCCCTTTGCGTACGGAGCGGGGACAAAGATAACGGTGATATCTACCTGGCTGACTGCTTGGATATCTTTAATCGAATCGTACACTGTGACACCTTCGATAACGTGACCAGCTTTGCCCGGCGTTGTTCCGGCGATGACATTCGTGCCCGCCGCAAGCATGGCTTTTGTTTGAAAACTGCCGTGCGCCCCTGTGATTCCTTGAACAATAACGTTCTTGCCGGCGAAAAGATTATTCATTGATGACCTCTTTTGCTGCCAAAAGGCATGACTCGAGGTTTGGCATAATGACGATATTTTCTTTGGTCAGGATATCACTTGCCGCCTCGTAGTTTGTGCCGGCTAACCGAATAAATAACGGGGGCAGGTTTTTGATCTGTTGTTTGGCCGAGATGATGGCTTTGGCGACTTCATCGGCCCGGGTGATACCGGCAAAAATATTAATAATGATAACCTTGAGTTTTTTGTATTCGACGATGCGTTCAAATGCTTGTAAAAGCGTCGCTTCGTTGGCGCCACCACCGATATCAAGGAAATTGGCTGGTGTCAGGCCAGCCTCGTAGGCTGCATCAACCGTTGCCATCGCTAGGCCGGCACCATTAGCGATTGTGGCCGTGTTGCCACTTGGATCGATTGTGACAAAGTTGGCTTCGGTGGTGGCTTCTTCGAAGTGCCAGTCGTGTCTAAACGCTGCCGCGTCATCCAGCGTCATCTTGCAATCACCAGCGATCAATTGGTTGTCGGTGGTTAGGACGAGGGGGTTAATCTCGATCAAGGTGGCGTCGTTTGTCACAAAGCACGAAGTGAGGTTTTCGACGAGATCTTGCAGAGCAAACGTTTGATCAGGTAGTTCGTAGTATTCAGCCAAAGCTTGTCCGATGATATCGGGGGTCGTGCCATCTATATTCCACGACGAGAAGTTGGTATTGTCTTCGACCTCGATACCACCGTTTTTATGAGCGATCAGTTTGATGCTGGCAGATTGACGTTCGATGAGGATTGAAAGATATAGTTCTTTTTTAATAGCCAGCTTTTCTTCGCCAAGGATCGTCTTTGGGGTGAAACCTTTAATCTGTAGGTGAAGGAGTGTCTTTATCGCCGCCTGAAGTTGATCTGCTGCCTCGATGATAATAATCCCACCGGCCTTACCTCGGCCGCCTGTAGGGACTTGGGACTTGAGGACGATAGGAAGTTCCGGTTTTGACGTAGGCAAGACGAGAGCGCCGTTAGGGACGGGGACGTGGGAGATTGAGAGGAGGTGCTTGGCTTCGTGTTCTAAGAGCTTCATTTCTATATTTTAACCCAAACTGGTAAAAGATTGCTGGGATCTAACAGATTATATAAACACCACCCGATATCCCTGCTTTTTTTGATATAATGATAACAATACTTATGCAATCAAAGTTCTATAAAAAATACCGATATTCACTGATTCTGCTACGTGAACTTGTTGTTACAGAGTTTAGACTCCGTTATCAGGGTTCAGTACTTGGGTACTTGTGGTCTGTCTTACGACCACTCTTCTTATTCGTTATTCTCTACCTTGTCTTCGTCTATTTTTTAAAGATAGGTAGTGGCGTACCTCATTGGCCGGTAGCTTTATTACTTGGAATTGTGCTGTGGAACTTTTTTTCAGAAGTCACCAACAACGGTGTTACTTCCATTGTTAACAGAGGTGATGTTATTCGCAAGATAAACTTCCCTAAATACGTTATCGTACTGGCCGGAAGCGTATCTGCACTAATAAATCTAGCGATTAATCTCGTAGTTATAGGTGTGTTTATGATCATTAACGGAGTCCAGTTAACTTGGCTTGCTTTTGCTGCACCTTTTTTTGTTTTAGAAATATTTGCACTTGCGCTGGGGCTAGCTTTTTTCTTAAGTGCTGCTTTTGTAAAGATTCGAGACATTAACTATATATGGGAAGTTATTATGCAAGGCCTCTTCTACGCTTCGGCTATTATCTATCCCGTATCAATGGTTATTGATCGAAGTTCTCAACTTGCACAATTATTACTATTAAACCCGATAGCACAAGCCGTTCAAGACATAAGGTATGTACTTATTAGCCGCGCAAACCCAACACTCCTTACGCTATCGGACGGGAACCTATTCATATGGCTTATCCCAATAGTTCTTACTCTGCTGATTTTATTTATTGGAGCAAGACAGTTCAAGTTAAGATCACCGTATTTTGCGGAGGAAGTATAATATGTCTGAAACTGTCATAAAAGTAGATAATGTGTCGAAGACATTTTTGCTACCACACGAAAAACGAAATTCAATTAAATCGACTGTAGTTAATGTGTTCAAGAAACACGATGGAGCAATTGAAGTTCAGAATGCACTAAGTGATATTTCTTTTGAGATTAAAAAAGGTGAATTTTTTGGTATTTTAGGCCGAAACGGTAGTGGTAAAAGTACACTTTTGAAAATACTAGCAGAGATATATAAACCAACGTCGGGCAACGTGTCTGTCACAGGAAAACTCGTGCCATTTATTGAGCTTGGTGTTGGTTTTAACCCAGAGCTTACGGGTAAAGAAAACGTATATCTTAACGGCGCGTTGCTTGGTTTTTCAAAAAGAGAAATAGACGCACGATATGATGACATTGTTAGCTTTGCTGAACTCGAAAACTTTATGGACCAGAGATTAAAAAATTACTCTTCTGGCATGCAGGTTCGACTCGCTTTTTCAGTAGCAACGAGGGCAGACGCTGACATACTCTTGATAGACGAGGTATTGGCTGTCGGTGATGCTGATTTCCAAAGAAAATGTTTTGAATACTTTAAGTCTTTGAAGAAGATGAAAAAGACAGTCGTTTTTGTATCTCACGACATGTCTGCAATAAGGGAATTTTGTGACAAAGCGATTCTGATTGAAAAGAGCAAAAAAATAAAAGAAGGTAGCGCTGACAAGGTAGCTTCTGAATACAGTCGTTTATTTCTCGATATTGACGATGAGACCCGAAAAGACCAGACAAATGAACGGTGGGGCGACAAGCGTGCCGAATTTACGTCTGTGAAAATTACCTCACCGAAACTATTAAATGACAAATCAACGCATTTAAGTTTTAGTGCCCAATTTATAGCGAATCAGGACATAGACACACTCGTAACAGGGTCTTCGATATCTAATGCAGCCGGCGTAGAAATATGTGGAACAAACACACAACATAAGCGTCAAAAGATAGAAGACATCAAAAAAGGCGAAACAGTAACTGTAAACTGGGAATACCCAAACATATTTTCTGATGGAACTCACGTTATCAATGTTACGCTCCATGGCCCGAACAGCGAAGGTGTTGCAGATTGGTGGGAAGCGGCCGGATCATTTAACGTACGACGTGAAGAAAAATCACCATTTCCCGCTAGTCCAGATATAAAACTTCAGTTAGTTCGATAGGATATTCTATGACACAACGAAAAATTAAACCTCCTCATATTCAAGTTGATGCCTTTCCTTTAGTCGATACGCACTTTAGCGGTGTCGGACACTATACCCAAGGTATTATTCAGGGTTTTGACGAATTAGCTGGTGAAGGAAAGCTGACCTATTCATTAATCACACCCCACTACAGTGCTGGGAAATTGGCAAAATACGGCTTTCGAAATTATAAAAAAATAATAAAGAGCCCGATACCGAGCAAGGTGCTCCGGGGCTTTATGAAATACCGATGGAACTTACCGCTTGACGCTGTCTTCGGGAAAGGTCACTACTATTTCCCTTCTTTCCTCTCGTGGCCAACTTGGGTCTCTGATTCAACGGTCGTAATTCACGATGTTACTTATTTGGCTGTGCCAGAGTGTGTCGACAAGGGTAATAGAGAGTATTTAACAAAGACAGTCCCTTTCTCAATGAAGAACTCGAAAAATATTATTGCAGTATCGGATTTTAGTAAGAGCGAAATTATAAAGTATTACCCAAATATCTCCCCGAGTAGAATATCTGTTGCACATCCATCGATTGACCGAAAACATTTTTACAAACGCAGCGAAGAAGAAATCTTTAAAGTAAGAGTGAAGTATGACATTTTCAGCGAAAATTACATCCTTTCGGTTGGTAATATCGAACCACGGAAAAACTACGACAAACTTGTAGAGGCGTATACACAGTTGCCTAGAGAAATTACAGATAAGTACCCACTTGTCATTGTTGGTGCAGGAGGGTGGAACAACACACACGTAAAAGAACGAATCCAGAAAGCGAAAGAAGACGGTTTTCGTATTATTAACCCAAAGCAATTTGTAGATGATAAAGATATGCCCGCGCTCTATAGTGGTGCGCAGTTCTTTGTATTTACTCCTATCTACGAAGGATTCGGTATGCCTCCTCTCGAAGCCTTTGCGTGCGGTACACCCGTTCTTGCAAGTAGGGTCGCATCAGTTCCAGAGGCTGCTGGAAAGGCGGCGGTATATACTGATCCTTTTGATGTAAAAGATATCAGGAATAAGTTGGAATTTATGGTTAGAAGTACAGAAGAAGATAGGGATCAATTTTCAGAGGGGATTACGAACCACCTCTCATCATTAAGTTGGAGGAGTAGTGCTGAAATAACAGCTTCAGCACTGACTGGATTGCCTGTTTCGTATTTCCGTAGAGAGACCATATCATGAAGATAGGAATCGATCTAAGGGCACTACAGACGGGACATAAATATCGTGGTGTTGGAGAAGTCGCAAAACAAACAACAAATCGAATCCTTGGTCTTGCAACCAAGGACGATAAGACTGACGTTAAGTTTATATTTTATGAATATGACGACGATGACCCTAAGCTCCTACTAGACATCCCTAAGTCGATATCATACGAGGTAGTAAAACTTGGACTTATGCCTGAAAATAACCCATCGGCAACAACGAAGGAGAAAGTTAAGCGCCATATGGATCAGTTGTATGGCAACCCAATTAAAGACTCAGCCAAATCTGATGTTTTTCTCCAATTTGACTATGCATTCGGTGTCCCTAAAAATACGAGAACGGTCTTAATCAAACACGATATTATCCCATACATTTTTTGGAATAGCTATTTTGAATCAGCCTGGGTTCCGTTTAAAAATAAAGCAGCACGTACTACGCTCCGCACCCTCTTTGCTAATCATAAATTTCTGCATACTTTAAGGCGTTCATTGAAGAACGCTCACGTCATCCTAGCGGTATCAGACAGTACTAAGATGGATATTCAAAAACACTTTCACGTACCAGAAAAAAAGGTCCGGGTTGCACTTTTGGGCGTAGATATAAGCCCTGCGAAAACCAACAACAATGACATACAGTCAAACTTTCCAACTAAGCCATACCTATTGTTCGTTGGAGCGGGGGACGCGCGGAGAAGGGTTGGCGATGCAATCGCTGCTTATAACAACCTAAAGGCCGAAGGTACTGATATTCAATTTGTACTTGTTGGAGAAAATTTCAAATCACCAGAGCTTATTCCTAATCTTGCTGTACGTAAAGCAGTTTTGGATTCTTCTTACGCAAAAGATATTTTAACTTTAGGATATGTTGATGACGCGACAAAACAAGAACTTTATACAAACGCAATTGCGTTTGTATACCCGACGCTGTACGAGGGTTTTGGCATACCCGTACTTGAGTCGATGCTTCTAGGGTGTCCTATCGTAACCTATAAAAACTCCTCTATATCGGAAGTTGGTGGAAAATATGCGTACTATGCGCGTAACTGGGATGAGCTTAAACAGAGAGTTGAGGAGATAATGAATCTTCCAGTTTCGGAAAATAATCGTCGGAAAAAGCAAGCTCGTCAATATGCTGAGATGTTTACATGGGATAGAACGGCCGAATTGATATACGATGAGCTCGTTGCTCTATACTAATAATTAGCGCTCATATTGATCACGACTATAATTTACCGTTTGTATTACTTGCCCATACGGCACGGGTCGGCGAGTATATTACTAGGTTGCCATCAGATTGCATAAGTAGCTTATTGCCACCGCTACCGTTTGTATTACTTGCCCATACGGCACGGGTCGGCGAGTATATTACTAGGTTGCCATCAGATTGCATAAGTAGCTTATAGCGACCATCTATCGACGTGATACTCTCTCCTGTGCTCATCTGCTTAGACGAACCCGATAAGCTGTCCTGGGGTCGTTCGACCGAAGTGACGGTGAAGGTCGCCGTGTTTGTCTCAAGCCAACCCCCACCCGGACCATCTACTACGAGACCAAAAGATTCTAAGTAAGTGCCTGTTTGGCTAGGAGTCTGTAGCGTAAAGTTGAATGTTCCAATCTCTCCTGGATTTAGGGAGGATGCGCCAATCATCTTCGTTACCCTATTAGGTGAAAGCCAAGAGCTGTCAGCTAAATCACTCGATCGGTCATTCGGGTTTGTTGTCGCTAGATTTGTTGCTGCTGGAATTAGGGCACTCGAGGTGTTTATTATTTTTATAGTGGCGTATAGCTTCGAGTTTGTATAGGCGGATACATCACTTATGTTTAGTTTAGTCGTCCTACCCGAGTCACTATATATGGATATTTCTCTGGCTGGTGCAACAGTGACGGGCAGGTATAGACCGGGGTCGTTTAACCAGGTAACACCCTCCTCCACAATGTTAAAGTATTCAGAATATTGTCCAGGTTGCTGGGGGGTAGTGAAGCTCATTTGAAATGTTCCTATGTCTCCAGGGTTAACACTGTCCTCTGACATTTGCGCGGGACGATTATACGACAACCAATCACTGTTATAAAATATACTCGAACGGTCTACCGGTTTTGAGGTCGCAAGGTGTGTGCTTGATTGGTGCCATACTCGGTTACCGGTATTTTTAGCTTTAATCGTGGCATAGAACTTCTGTCCCGGTGCAACCGCCGTAGGCTGAGGTAAAGTTGTTGTACGAGCAGCATCAAGATAGACGTTTTGTGAAATTGGTGACCACGCATAGACCGGTGGAACCGTAGGATTGCCAAACCAGTCCGAAAAGTAGAGGTAAAAATTTCTATTACCATATGCTCCGCACGTCGCCGTGCCGTAACCTGCATTGAGTGCTGCTTGATTTGGTTGGTAGGGTGTGTAATTGTATAGCGCTTGTGTGGCACGATTTTGAATATCGACCGTTGATCCACCACAAGATGCCACGGGGTTATATTGAATGTAATTATTACCCAAAATATATGGCGTATACCAGGTTGGGCTATTAGTTTCAATGGCATGAAACATAGTTGCCGCCCAGTTTACTTGATTGGTAAGTCCGTAGTACTTTGAATCACAGGCGGAGCTGTCTGGACACCCGTATCCAGTAGCAGAACGATACTGAGACGAGAGCGGCCACGTGTCTGTTATAAGGGCTTGTTCTTTTTGTAAAAGAACAATAAGGACTTGTGGATTAATTTGATACGTTTGTGTGGCATTATAGATGATTTGAGCAGCTGTTTGTCCGTTTTGTGTATAATCTTTTAAGCACTGATATGGAGGAGAAGCCCAGCCTTGGGCTGCGGCATATTGTGCATGAGTAAGGTCGGAACGGCCGAACTCTGAAGCAGGCATAGTGCCATTAGTATCGCACGATGACACTTTGCTATTAAGAAAGCTTTGAATCTGGTCTGCATTCATACTATCCTTGTTTGTAAGTACGGAGTCATCCATGATGCGACCGGCGTTAAAGCCTGTTACGGATGTAGCGTTGGCCCTGGAATATGACGGAGTACCGACAATAGTCAGTAAACCAACTACGAAAGTAGCTGCTATAAGGGATATTTTTCTAGAAAATATATAGCGTATCATACATCTATTGTATCGTTATTTTGCCCGTTGCGCTGCCGGTATTGCCGTTAATATTAACTGACATAGTGACATTCCAGCTGCCGATGGAGAGTTCATTAGTCGGGATATCAAATCCTTTGCACGTTGAACTACTAGGTTGCGCCTGCGTACCGCTAGTTCTAGTAAGGGTCGTGCTACCTTTCGTCATTGTTAGTGTACAGATTCCGTTGTCGCTAACGGCTTCTATAAGGCTGCGTATCTGCACGACGGTGTTATTTTGGTTGAGCGCAGTGATTGTCACCAGAACCTCAGATCCGCTCTCTGCATTGTCTGGGGGTGTACTGTCCGGACTCACTTTTGTACTTTGATCAGCGGTTGTCTTTTTTTGAGCATCACCAGCATTTTTCTGGTCACTCGTGGCAGGGCTTAAGTTTATTGCGGGTTTTGTGTCAGTCTGAAAAGGTCCGATATGGTAACCGTAAGCAAACCCGACGGTGACGAGTAACAGTACTGCAACGACAATGCTTATGATTGTGATGTATTTTTTTCGTTTTGGAGATTGCCGTGATATTTTCATGTTTGTTTTATAGTACCTGTTTATCTATTTAACCATAAGTGCAACCGTAAAACAACTTCTAGGGTTAACCGTGATTCTACCTAGGAGTATCTCTAAAAAAACTGCGTTCATAAAACGTGTCTACAACAATTTGTGATGGTGAAACCGTGTCGATTTTATTGTTGAGATCTCTTTTGTCTTTGTGTTTCATTAAGAATGCGGCAACTTTATTTGTATCAAGCCCAGATAGCTCTGCGTTAAAGCCTAGCCCGTCTTGTCGTTCTGTTGCTTTTCTGTGGATCACAGCCGGTATACCTAGGAAAAAGGCATCTTCTTGCAGTCCTCCTCCATCTGTAACGATATATTCAGATCGACGGACAACCTCCATAAAATTGAAATATGGCTGCTTACGTATAACAGTAAGACCATCCTTTTCTAGATAGTGCTCAAAGCCATAGCTCCTAATCTTCTCCCATGTGGTGGAGTGCTTCGTGAACACAACTGGGGTTTTGAGGCTGGCATGATCGTAAATTACCTTAAGGATCGCTTCGAATTCGTCTTTATTTTCGATTAGTTCCGTCCGGTGTAATAAAACGAGACAATATTTTTTTGGCAGAATTAATTTTTTGAAGTCGTCACTTAAGAAGCTCGAAGAAAGCTCTATTGAGTCCTTGGCGGTGTTGTATCGCGTATTAATAATTTCGCCCTTGGCGTTTTCTTTTGTGAGGTCTGACTCGGCTAGGTCGCTTGGTGGAAAGTGAAGGCGGGCAAACTTCATGGCAATACGTCGGTCAATCTCTTCAGGGAAAGGGGAGCGCCAGTTGTGAGTGCGGAGCCCCGCCTCTACGTGGGCAACTTGAAGGCCGAGAGCACGTCCCATATAAGAGCCAATAACAGTCGTAAGCGTGTCACCGTGTACGACGGCAATGCTTTTTGTCCCTTGCTGTTTGTCGTGTTGGTGGATCTGCTTACGTAATGGGATTAACATATGAGCGAATCTTAGGTGTGCGTGAATCATCATGCCTACCATCTGCTTTATTGTCATAACATCGTTACCGAACCACCCCCTGGAAAGCGAAATATCCGGTTGAATTCCGAGCTGCTCGTGTACTTTCATCAGACCTTTATTGTGTTGTGAAGAACAGATAAGAAGCAGTTCCGATCTTGGCACTCGTCGTATCACGCCGATCATCTTTATGAGTTCGGCACTTGTACCGTAAAAGAAAACAATCATAAATACAGTATATCATCGAGCGTAATCAGATGGTCTCATTATGTATATAATGACGTGATCCATGTTGCAGTAATATAAAATGTTACTGCAACTTTTTATATTTAATGTGCATCCAATGTCGGGCAAATTTATATATCGTCAAAGTTATCACGTAAAGAACGGATCCGCCTATTGTAGAGAATAATAGCGTTTGAATCATGGTTTGCGGCGAACTACTAAACAATGGAGGAAAAATAATGCAGCATGCCAAGACATAGCCAACTAGTAGAAGTGCACGATTTTTATGGCATACGAGTAGATAAAATGAATATAACGCTATAGATACTACCGTGAACTGGTATAGAGTAGCTAATATGAGCCATTCTGTCTTTCCTGCATACTCACTGCCAAGTAGAATTGGTAGAAGTATATTCCCGCCGATGAACTCTAGGGTTACTGCGAGGAATGCCATGCCTACGAAAATTTTGTATGCTGTACGAAGAACTCGACGATTAGTAGCTGGACTCTGGACGTTAATTTCAGGGAGAACAATCCAGATTAGAATAAAGGAAAGGTAATATAGCATATAGCTGAGTACGCCAACCCCGCTATATACCCCTGCAGTATGTGGGTCGAACAGGATCTTTGCGAGTGATATGTCGTACCCCTGTAAAAACCCAAGAGCTCCCACGACGAGTACTGCCTGGATGACGTAGAATTTAAGTTGTGAAAGAATTAGTAAGTCGTTCTTATTGGTTTTTCGTAGTACCGCACTTAGGCTTGGTAGGCGTACGCCTGGGTATAGCTGCAGTATAACGATTCCGAGTAAGGTGCCAACGAGAATTCCAAAAAGTGCACCAACTGCACCGAGTAGGAATCCAAATATGCAGCCAAAGACTAGTTTTGAAAAAGATGCCCCTACGGAAAATAACCCTACACGTATAAGCTCTTTATGGCCCTGTAAATACCCATTCCATACCGTTATGGGGATACTTGCCAGCAGGACTAAGGCCAAAGGCAGGAAGAGTGCAAGGTTATCGATCTTCAATAGAGTTTTGAGTAAGGGGGAGAATATAATAACAACCGTGCAAATACCAAGAAAGAACCACAAAAGGGCTTTTTGGATGGCCTGTACGTACCGTCTTGCGTCTTCTTCGGTATGGGTTTTTACAAGGTGTATTGAAACGATGTTAATCGCTAGCAGAAATGCTAAGACCTGATTTAGCATCGTAGTTGTTACTGCGAGGTCACCAAAATCACGCGGTGTCAAGATATGGGCTAGTACCGGATAAAGTGAGTAGCTGAATGCGGCTGCAATTAAGGACAGTACAGTAAAGAGGCTCGATTTGACGTAGAAATTTTTTGCTATTGGTATTTTCATAAGATTCTCACCTACCTAGTCTATAATATAAACTGCAGATAAGTAATCAAGTAATATGTTGAATTGAGCTGAGATGTCACTTCATCAATTGGGTAGTGCGGCTATCTCCCGGTTGTTGCCGAGCGTGCATTAGTGCGCAAATCCTACTAAGCTCCTTAATGTCGCGGAATTTATGAGAGGACACACGATTTCTAATGAGTAAACTAACTGAGTCGACGTTCACTATTGTCAGTAATGGATACGCCGATGGCCCATCCCAAGCACTACGCGACTACGCAGTTAGCCATAACGTATCGCGTGTTCTGACGATTGAACACCCCCTTGTGGCTGGTGGCGATAACACGCATATCGTCACTACGTATTTATACAATAAGATGACACAAAGACAGATTAGGCTACCGAATAAGCCACCATATACGTACATATTCGATTTATTCGTACCGAGTCGTCTACCACCAGACACAGTGTGGTTTGGATTTAACAACCTTGCATGTCTTCGTGGTCTATTGCGTCGGAAGATAGGGCGTAGTCAACTGGTCGTGTACTGGGCTGTGGATTTTGTGCCAAAACGGTTTGGACCAGGTCTTGCTAGCTGGGTTTACAGCGCTGTGGATCGTTTCGTCTGTCAGTACGCTGACGTTCGAGTGGAGCTAACACAGGAAGCACTTGATGAGAGAAACTCTTATCTCAATTTGACTTCGAGGAGTACAGCACCGGCCGTCGTCGTTCCGATGGGCACGTGGTTAGCTCGAACACCCAAGGCGACCTCGGATAGCTTTCGTAAGAAGAAAATTGTGTACATGGGGCACATCGTCGAACGCCAAGGCGTTGCCCATATTATTCGTGCTATGAGTATACTTCTTCAGATAGATCCGGAGGTTACACTCGATATTGTTGGTGGTGGGCCAGATGAGAACAAGATGAAACGACTGGCTATTGAACTAAATCTGATGGATTCAATTACATTTCATGGATTTGTCAAAGACCATAAAGACGTGGAAGACTTTCTAGGCAATTCGTCTATTGCGGTAGCACCATATACTAAAGTTGCTAGCAATTTTAGTGTCACATCGGACCCTGGTAAAGTTAAGTCGTATCTTGGAGCAAGTCTACCTATCGTCTTGACTGATGTGCCTCCTATCGCGAGAGTGCTTGAATCGCGCGGAGCTGCCCTGTTGGCCGAAGATACTCCAGAGGCTATTGCCGAAGCGGTGGGTCGGTATTTGACAGATGAATCATTGTGGAAACTTGCACATAAAGCGGCGGCAAGAATGGCAAAGGAATATGATTGGGAGAATATTCTTACGAATAAATTAAAAGAAATGGGGGTAATTTAAATCAGATAAATATGCAGTTATATTCCACGCAGTCTGTTGGTCGGTATTAGTCCTACTGATTAGCAAGGTACCAGCTGTATGTGCGCTTTAGTCCTTCATCAAAGCCGATCTTGTGGCTCCAGCCGGCAGTATGTAATTTGGACACATCTAGTAGTTTTTTGGGCATGCCATCAGGCTTGGTTGCATCGAAGACGAGCGATCCTTGATACCCAATAAGCTCCTTTATTTTTTCAGCTAGTTCTTTTATTGAGATGTCTTCTCCTGTGCCAATGTTAAGAAACTGTTTTTCTCTATAGTGAGAAAGGAGCCAGACTACTGCATCGGCTAGGTCATCAACGTGGAGGAATTCACGCCGGCTGATACCCGTTCCCCATATGGTTACTTCCGGTATGTTGTTAATCTTTGCTTCGTGTATTCGCCGGATTAGAGAGGGTATAACGTGAGATGTCTCGGGATCAAAATTATCATTCTCCCCATAGATATTGGTTGGCATGCACGACGTGAAGTCTAAGCCGAACTCCTCGTAGATATACTCACAGAGCTTCATACCGGCGATTTTAGCGTATGCGTACGCTTCATTCGTAACCTCTGGCTTACCCTGGCTAAAGTACTCCTCTTTCATGGGCTGAGGTGATTCACGTGGATAGATACACGAACTGCCTAGAAATAGGAGTTTTTTTACTCCCGATTCCTTCGCTGACCATATGAGGTTATTTTGAATCTGTAGATTTTCATATAAAAATTCAGCAGGGTAGTTCATGTTTGCCTTTATGCCACCAACTTTTGCAGCACTGTCTATGACGTATTCGGGCCTCTCTGTATTGAAAAATTCACGCACAGCTTTTTGATCTTGCAGGTCAAGCTCTGTACGAGTTTTTAGAATCAAGTTGCTGTAGCCCTCGTCTTGCAGCCGTCTGACAATGGCCGATCCGACAAGTCCACGGTGGCCAGCGACATATATACTTGCATTTTTATCCATCGCTTCGCTCCAGTAGTCCACAGAGAATGTCTATCTCTTCGCCGGTCATCTCTGGGTTATTACCAAAATAAAATCCGTTAGCATGTACTAAATTAGAGTTTGGGCGCGGGGTATCGTCATTAACGTATTTACGATAGAATGGCTGCTCGGTCATATTGCCAGCGATAACAGGTCGTATCTCGACTTCAGCCTTCTGAAACTTTGCCTTGTATTGTTGTGCTAGCTCTGGTGTTTTACAGATAATAGGCATGGAGAAGTTTGACACCGTGTGCATGTGAGAAAGGTCATATTGGTAGAAGTCGTCATTTTTAGCCATCGCTTCTGAGAAGCGGTGGAAATTGTTTACACGCTTGGAGACGATTTCATCCCAGTATGGCATTTGAGTATTACCAATAAAGCCGTTTATTTCAGTCGGACGAAAATTAGACGCAAGATCATAAAACGTGTATTTTGCGTAAAAAGAATCTACGCCAGCCTCCGCGCGTAGTTTTTCTTGAGTCTCTAGCGGTAAGTTACGGTCCCAGCCGTGCGCGCGTCCCATAACGAGGTAATCGTAAAGCTCGTCATCATCAGTACACACCATGCCGCCTTCGATTGTCGACATGTGGTGCCCTACGAAGAAAGAGAAGGTTGACGCAAGACCAAAGTTGCCAAGAAGCGTGTCGTTTACTTGAGATCCGAGTGATTCGCAGTTATCTTCAAGAAGTACGATATTATGCTCGTTACACATAGCCTTGATTTCTGCTATCTTATCACTAAATCCAAGAACGTTCGTCAAGAATAGACCCTGTAGTTCATCGACGTGACCCTTGAGCTGTCGTGGTGATACGTTTAGCGTGTCTAGTTCACAGTCGATCGCCACGGGGACAAGACCTAGTTGTATCAGGGGCATAACATTTGTTGGCCAGGTGAGGGCTGAAAAACCGATTTTATCACCTTTTTTAAAAATCCCTAAATTCAGCATCGATTGTATAAGAAGGAGGTTTGCAACGCTACCATTCGATACGTAGACTGCGTGCTTGCGTCCTTGTTTTGCCGCAAATGATTCTTCGAATTTACGACACTCTTTGTTCATACTTAGAATCTCTTCATTAAGAATAAAGTTAGCAAGAGCTTGTTTCGTCGCCTGCTCGTGATAGAAGCTTGATTTAATGAGCTTAATCATTGACCTGGCCTTTTTTGCTCGATTGCTCCTGAAGGTCGGCGTCAACCATAATACTCACTAGTTCGTTGAACTTTACCTTTGGCTCCCAGCCCATTTGTTTCTTAGCCTTAGTAGGGTCACCAATAAGAAGGTCGACTTCTGCGGGGCGGAAGTAAACAGGGTCGATCTCAATGATCGTCTTGCCCGTATTCTTGTCGACACCTACTTCGTTTACTTCTTCACCCCTCCATTCAAGATCAAATCCAAGTCGTTTCGCAGCAATCTCAATAAATTCACGAACAGTATGCATTTCATTCGTAGCAAGTACATAATCGTCCGGTTCATCTTGTTGTAGCATTAACCACATACCCTCGACATAATCTTTGGCATATCCCCAGTCACGTTTTGAATCCAGGTTTCCCATGTACAGTACATCGTCCATCCCGAGTTTGATACGCGCAAGACCACGAGTGATTTTGCGCGTGACGAACGTTTCACCACGACGGGGAGACTCGTGATTAAAAAGAATACCGTTACAGGCAAAAAGATTATAGCTCTCACGGTAATTCTTGGTGATCCAATATCCGTACACCTTTGCGACACCGTATGGTGAGCGGGGGTAAAACGGAGTCTCTTCAGTTTGAGGGACTTGCTGTACTAGGCCAAACATTTCGGACGAGGACGCTTGATAAAACTTCGTTTTTACGCCAGACTCGCGAATTGCATCAAGAATACGCAACACACCTAACCCCGTGACGTCGCCTGTATATTCTGGAATGTCGAAGCTGACGCGAACGTGACTTTGGGCGGCAAGGTGGTAGATCTCATCAGGTTTAATTTTTTCAAGAAGACGCGAAATATTACTTGCATCTGAAATGTCGCCGTAGTGCAGTATTAGCCGTTTGTGAATCTCGTGTGGATCTTGGAAAATGTGGTCAATGCGACTTGTGTTGAAGGTTGAAGACCTTCTTATGATACCGTGTACTTCGTAGCCTTTTTCGAGCAGTAGCTCTGCCAAATATGAGCCATCTTGTCCCGTTATTCCTGTAATGAGTGCAGTTTTTGCCATATCGTGTTAGTAAACCCTCTTTAAATCTTTGTATCTATTCTCTCACTTGGTGCTACTCCCGTCAAACACCTAACAACGTAGAACGGCGTGAGTAGCCATGGTACTATATATACATAAACTGAAGCTCTAGTAAGATAGGAAAAAATGAGTAAAATTGGTCTTTCGATTATTATACCTCTATATAACGCCGGAGGCTGGATTGTGCCAACCGTAAGTCATATCGTTAACTCACTCAAGGGCACTGATTTCGATGCTGAAATCATCGTTATTGATGACGGTTCGTCGGACGGTGGCGCTGAGGTTGCTCGCTCCATAAAGATGCCTCGAAATATTGCCTTGGTTGTTGTGTCGCAAGAAAATACGGGTAGATATTTGGCGCGAAAGCGGGGGGTTGAATTGGCATCAAAAGATAATATTCTGTTCATTGATTCACGTGTGTACATTGACGAAGGCTCGCTAAGTTTTTTAGCCTCTCAGCTCCACCATGACGCTGATCAGATTTGGAATGGGCATGTTAATATCGATAAGCTTGGTAATATTTTTGCCCGTTTTTGGGACGCCATTGTTAAGATCGCCTGGAGGCGCTATTTTCGAAAACCGACAACAACTAGCTATGGGTTGAAAGAGTTTGATTATTATCCAAAAGGCACAACGATGATCTATATGACCAAGAAGAAACTAATCGCATCTATGGTAAATTTCGAAAATACCACAAATGACCTGAGATTCTCGTCGGATGACACATTACTTATTCGCTATATGGCGAAGCAACAGCCGATCCATCTCTCGCCAGACTTCTCTTGTATTTATCACGCACGCTCAACATTTAAGAAATTTCTGTCCCATACGTACGATAGAGGGCAGTTCTTTGTAGACGGCTTTTTTCGTCCTGGAACACGGTTTTTCTATCCGCTTTTAGCTGTGTTTATCGTAAGTGTGGGTCTGGTGGGTGGATTATTTTTTTGGACATTATACGCGCTACCTGTTTTTCTGGGTTTGGCGGTACTTTTCGTTATTGGTCTATTCGTGGGCGCACTGTTGTTTGGTGTGATCATTAAGGACGCTCTTGCGTTGGGCTTACTCGGTCTTCCGTTTGCAATCGTATATTTGGCTGGGCTTTGGCGTGGGCTTATTCGTAAGATAATTAAGGTATCGCGTAGACGCACGGTATGATGGAAAAAATAACGGACAATATTAAGCAGTACTCAGGACGTATTAAGGGTGAGATATTGTCGAGACGAACCTTCCTTGGGGGTAGTTATTTCGAGTACATTCTTGTATTACTTGGATTAGTACTTCTGACGATTATTTATACAAACTTTGTTGCTTTTCATATAACAACTCAACTTTTCGCAGGTAGTGGTGACGCAACGGCAGGCTTCTTGTGGCTTAACTTTGCCGACCCAAGTTTGAACCCTTTCTTACATCCAACAAACTATGTTAACTATCCCTACGGAGAGGTGCTTGGCGGACCTACTTTTGTGACATATTCGGCGATATGGCTTCCCCTCAGAGTGCTCTCCTTTCTCTTTGGTCCAATTGCAGGTCTGAACCTCGTCATGTTTGCGGGGTATGTAGGGGCCGGACTCTCTATGTACTGGCTAGTTAAGCGCATAAGCGGCGTGGTATCAGTTTCTCTTTTTGCGGGCTATGCGTCGGCATTTGTGCCATATGAGATCTACCAGTCCAGTGGGCATCTGGCATATATATTTTCGTATGTATTCGTATTGATTATTGCAGGGTTTATTGCACTGATGTTGCGGCCAACAAGAAAAAGGGCAATACTTTTATCACTTGCTATAGCCCTGGCGTTCTACACGGATGGTTATTACGTATTAATAGCTAGCGTGTTGGTCATCGCACTGTGTGTATCTGGCATTGTCTACAGTATTTTGATAAAAATGACAAAAGGTGAAGTTTGGACGCGCTTTAAAGGACTTTTCTTAACTTTATGCTGTCTGTCGATCCTGTTAATACCGATTGGGTACGTACAGCTTTCGCAAGGTAGTCAAATCACGAAGACACTCAGCAGCGCTCGGTCGAGTATAAGCGGTGAGCTTCGTGAATATAGATCAGAGTTGGTTGATTTTATTGTTCCAGCAATGTCGAACCCATTCTTTAACAAGGACGGTAATTTTTTGGCTATTCACGATTTTAGAAATCAAAAATCGAATCCAGGTGAAAGTACGACGTATATCGGCTTTACGCTAATCGTCTTGTCGGTTGTGGGCGGTGTGACTGTGACGCTATGGTTCTTGTTGCGGAAATATTCTAGCTTAAAGGTGCTGAACGCTCATCAGCGAAAACAGGTCATCCTAGTTGCTTGTATTGTTTTTTGTACTTCTCCTATACTACTGTCTTTCATGCTATCTCCAGATATACATATTCTGGGACATAGAATACCGCTCCCCGGCGCCCTATTAGTGCATTATAATATTGGACTGTGGAGAGTTATGGCACGATTCTTCATACCTTTGCACGTTGTTGTCGTACTCTTCGCTGCACTCGGTTTGTGGGTACTTTTAACGACATCGCGTATTAGAAATATGAAAACGCTAGCAAGACAAATAATTACGATAGTGATTGTCGGTATCTTGGGCATTGTACTTGCTTTTGAATATGCAACGACAATATATAGTCCACCATATGATTTCACGAAGGTGCAGAGTGGCTATCGGTGGTTAAAAGATCGATCGGATATCAAGGTGATAGCCGAACTACCCATCGTTGACCCACTAGATCAACACACAACCGACTACGTGACTGCACAGATCGTTCATCAGAAAAAGATAGTCAATTTTAAGGAACCAAGCGATAAGCGTCTTACAAACACCTTAGGGTTTGAGACGAATCCAGAGACTATAGACTGGGCGTACTCACGCGGAGCGCAGGCGATCGTGACTCACGGTGAGGCATGTAAAGAACGCGTGAGTTGGGGTGTACTCGTTTTTAAAGACGACAGTGACTTAAAAAGCGCTATGTGTATTTACACATTAGTTCGTCCTGAGTCGCGAGATGTAAGTTTCGTGAGGTTCGGCAACGGCTTTATCCATAGCCCAAATCAACCCGATCCAGGCGTGACAGTGCTTAGCGCTGGCACAGCGGTACTTTATGTCACGGGTGACAGCTTTGCTATTTTGCCAGAAAATTTGAAAGTAAGGTTGACGGCAGAACTGACAGGCTCAACGAGTGCGCTGATTCAGGGGCGCTGGAATATTATTCAAAATGGCAAGGTGGTCAGTAGTGGTGATATTCAAGGGCCAAAAACTGGTATCAGTGCGGATGTTAGTGGGGAGTATCCAGTGAAGATACGAATCGATCCTATTGATAACCGAGTTATTGGGTTGGGCGAGTTTACGCTCGTTGACACAAAAGCTACTGATCTTTAGCGATACCTACGGATGTCGTAGGGTCAATAACGAATAAGGGTCGCCCTTGCGACTGCGTATGGATATGCGATATGTATGTCGCGAGAATTGCTTGCGATATTAGGACTAGACCGACCATAAATGACATAAAAATGCCTAGAATAAATGACCCGGAAAATCCGAAATGCAGAGGGTCTTTGAAAGCAAAGTATTCAAAGGCTATAAACAGCCCGGCTAGAAACGATAAACTAGTGATGAATACACCGACCCAGCCAAAAAAAAACAAGGGTTTTAGTGATAGCGAAGTAAAGCTATTGAGCGCAAGTTTTACGAGTTGGCTTGTTTTGTAACTCGCTTCACCCGCGAGTCGTGCGGGTGCGTCGAAAGTGATATAGCTACGCTTGAACCCGAGCCAGTCTATCAGGCCGCGCGTAATGCGTTGACGTTCTGTGAAGCGGAGAAACTCTGTACGGACAGCCTTATCGATCAGTCGGAAGTCCGTCGAGCGAGGGATTATCTTCGCATCAGACATCGAGTTAAACAGATGATAAAACACCTTTGACCCCCATTTTTTAACGACGCCTTCTTTTTGATTAGTTCCGCGTATACCTACGACAACTTGAGCACCTCCTTTCCATTGCTTGAGGAACTCACCTATGAGTTGTGGTGGGTGTTGGCCGTCACCATCCATTATGATAGTCGCTTCGCCAGTCGCGATGCTAATACCGGCCGTCGTCGCGATTTCTTTGCCAAAATTACGCGATAGATTAACTATCCGTATTGCGTTGTTGTTTTTTGCGAGTTTTGTGAGGATATCGAGGGTGTCGTCATTACTGCCGTCATTGATGTAGATTATTTCGAAGGAGTTTTTAGTAAACCTCTTCATGGCTGGTAAAAGTATATTGTGAAACAATTCCGCACCCTCAGATTCATTGTGCATCGGAACTACGGCGGATAATAATAGTGACACAGGGTACTCCAGAGTTAGTTACTTGTTGTTTATAGTATATAATAGATACTATATGATTACAGTAATAATTGCCGGCGGCTCTGGTACAAGACTGTGGCCCCTCTCAACAAGTGACTATCCGAAACACCTACTGAAACTAACTGGCGACCGAACTCTTTTGCAGTCTGCATATGACCGTGCGAAAGAAGTCGGTGATACCGTCTATGTCGTAACAGAGGCTGGTCACGCACAGCACGTCAAGGATCAGCTAAGTGATCTTGCTGACGAAAACTTTTTAATCGAACCAGGCCGTCGCGGTACAGGTAACTGTATCGTCTTTGCTCTCGATGTTATTAGCCGTCGTCACGACCACGATGAACCGATTGCCTTTGTGCACTCCGATCACCATATTCGTGACATTGAAGGCTATGTGAGTTCACTACAGACGGCTGCCGAGGCTTCTGGCAAGACTAACAAGGTGACTTTAATCGGTATCGAGCCAACGTTTCCTTCAACAGGGTTTGGTTATATCGAACGAGATGGCGAAGTGGCCAATACAGATGCCTTTAATATCGAATCTTTTAAAGAAAAACCTGATTTTGAAACGGCCCAGGCCTATCTTCTCGCGGGAACCTACCTCTGGAACTGTGGTTATTTTGTCGGGTCAGTAAATACATTTATGTCCGAGATCCGACGTGTGTCTCCAGAGCTCGTTGAAAGCTTCGACAAGCTTGCTGGTATCACCGAGATTCTTGACCAAGATTACAAAACGGCGTATCTTTCTTTCCCTGACCTTGTGATCGATTACGCACTCGCTGAAAAGTCAGATAATCTTGCCGTTGTTCCTGCGACGTTCGACTGGATGGACATCGGCTCATTCAAAGACCTCCATGAAGCCAATGTCTCTGACGAGGCTGGCAATTTCTTTAGGGGTGCTGCAATTTATGACGATGAACTACAGAACGCTTATATTCAAAATGATGAAGAAAAGCCAGTTGTCGTTATCGGGCTTGATAATATCGTTGTGATCAATTCACCGAACGGTATTTTAGTTGCACGTAAAGATCTCAGCCAAAGAGTAAAAGAAGCTGTCGCTCGAATCAAAGAGGATCAAGCTTGATGAAAAAAGTCCTCGCTTTTGACCTTGATGGAACACTAGCACCTAGTAAATCGACACTTCCGCCAAGAATGGGCGAGATTATCGATCAACTTCTTGATACTTTTGAGGTCTGTGTTATTTCAGGAGGGAAGTTTGGTCAGTTTGAAACACAGCTGTTAAACGGGTTGCCTTCTGGACCAGAAAAGCTCGCCAGGCTACATTTAATGCCGACCTGTGGTACGCAGTACTATAGATTTAACGGTGTTAACTGGGACCAGGTGTACGCAGAGAACTTTACCGATGACGAAAAGTCTAAGATTATTTCTGCACTTAATGCAGGTATCGATACCCTCGGTTATCGAGAATCAAAAGTCTATGGTGAAATCATTGAAGATCGTGGCAGTCAGATTACCTTCTCTGCGCTTGGGCAAGATATTGTTGCTGAACTTGGTGATGAGGGTGTGCGATTGAAAGAAGAATGGGACCCAAACACAACGAAGAAGAATGAAATTCGCGATTATGTCGCGAATCTTATCCCTGAATTTGAAGTACGTGTCGGGGGTGGAACGTCAATTGACATTACGAAGCCCGGTATTGATAAGGCGTACGGCATGCAAAAACTTATCGACATGCTCGGGATTACAAAAGAAGATATTCTTTTCTTCGGCGACCGGCTGAACGAGGGCGGAAATGACTATCCCGTAAAAGCCTTTGGTATTGAAACTCTTGAAGTCTCGAATTGGCAAGATACTGCCAGAGAACTCGAAGCAATACTTTCGGATCTTTAGGTCTTTCTAGGAAAATCAGAGTACCTCGGAGCGGGAGGATATTTCGTTGTATCAGATATGACTCTGTGTGCGTTGAGCAAGTTTGTTGGCTACGTTATAATGGGGAACGATGACCATTAAGATTATTTCACTCAATATCTGGCTGGGGGGATACTTACAGGATAGTGTTATGAGCTTTCTGAAGGCTCAAGATGCCGACCTTATCGTGTTACAAGAAGCATTTAATGGTGAAGATGCAACTCTTGAGCCCCGATACCGCACTATGCAGGTTCTTAAATCTAAGCTTGATCTTCCATATGAAAGCTTTGCGCCTGACTATGATCAGCCAGATGAAAGCGCACAAATAGGTAATGCTATTATCTCTCGTTTTCCAATTACTTCGAGAGTTATTGAAGACTCCTCTTTCTGCAGAGAGCATGGGGTCACTAATGATCCTAACCACTCCTATAATCTGCAGCATGTCGTTATAAATACTCCTATGCACGATTTAGACCTTTTTAATCTACACGGTGTCTGGGATTTGGATGGTGATAAATTTAGCCTTAAGCGCAAGGCGATGAGTCGCCATATCCTAGAAGTGGTCAAAGACAAGGAGCGTGTCATTCTGGCAGGGGACACGAATGCTAGGCCAACTAACAAAGCGATGATTATTATCGGTGAGCACTTAGAGAGTGTTTTTGGCAATGAGCTTACGACGACATTCAATATGAAACATAAAGATGATGAGGGATATGCCTCCTCTGCTGTCGATATGATATTCGTTAGCCCAGGCATGCAGGTTGTCGAACGTAACTGTCTGGATGTGGATATATCAGATCACTTGCCTCTGGTTATGACCGTGGATATTAGCAATAGCTAGGGTTTAAGTTCCTGGTATATTTTGATGCTGCCAGTGAAAAATTACTCTTGTAAAATATATTCTTAAGGGTATAGTATGAAAATATATACTACACACATCACGGTTAACGACAGTCTATTATGAATATTCAGACAGAAGCCCCTCTACCGATCAATGAATTTACGTCTTCTTACTGTGTCGAGTTGCCGAACCCCGAAAAACCTAAGATCCTTGCACTCGCACACTCTACTAACTTGGCTGGTGCACAACTAGCATTGGCCTCATTGATAAAAAATACGATTGATCAATTTGATTGGACGGTCGTCTGTCCAGGAAACGGGCCCTTTGTTGAAAAGATTAATCCGTATGCTGAAGCTTTGGTTACGGAGAAATATCCCTGGTGGTGTAAGGGTGATGCATATACGGCACTACCGACTGATTTTCGCATCGAAAATCTTAATGAAGTTCTTGATGGCATAGATTATGACTATAGTCTTACTAATACTATTACCGTGCCCTGGCTTGCCTACAATTCACTGATGAGGGATAAGCCGCACTTATGGTATATTCATGAATATGGCGATATTGATCACAATCTTTCTTTTGCTTTGGGGTATAACGGGACCATTGACTATATTAACAAGCTATCAGATGCAGTGATGACAGTAAGCCCATCGGTAGGGGAGCATTTGCTTGAACATGGTGCTTCTAGCGACACCTTGAAATACATAAGTCAAAGCTTTGATGTGGACGCATATCTTGAGATTGAACCACCTACTGACGAAAAGGAGCTACTTATCCTTGGTTCCATAAAGCGAAGTAAGGGCCAGCTTGACGCACTCATCGGCTTCAATGCATCAACTATTAGGGACTCTCACAGATTGACCATTGCTGGCCCAGTAACGGATCCCCAGTACGCAAGTAGCATCAAGCAATATATTGACACGAATAATTTACAGGACAGAGTGGGCTTTATACCTGAAAGAGTGGATGCTGTCGAGCAGATGAAAAGAGCTTCTGCCGTGATGGTCTGTTCAAGAAATGAGGCTTTGGGGAGAACGACTCTTGAGGCTCTTGCTGCAGGAAGAACCGTCATAGGTAGTCGTGGTGGCGGTACTGAAATGCTACTTTCGGACGCAAGGGGAATATTATACGATGGCTCCGTAGTAGATCTTACTCGTAAGTTGGATGGGCTTGGACAAGCCACTGATACGCTATTACAATCTGTTCAGGCGCGGAGACAATACACCGTCGACAATTTTTCTCCGATCAATGAAAGAAACGACTTCCTGAAAGTTCTTTTGTCTGCCGAGCAACATCACTCGCAAGTTTATTCTTCGCAGCTGCGACGTCAGATAGGGAAAACTGGTATTTTTAATGCAATGAAAGCAGTGCAGATTATTGCTTAAGTTTTCGTAAACGACGTAGCGAGATTATTGACTTTTATGTAATAAAGTGCTATAATTATTTCATGCTTCAGGTGAGTTGCTAAATTCCCTGAGCAGGGACTTTTAGTATCGCACTTCTTTTCGAATCGAATAGGAGAATATAATGACGTCAGTCAAGGTGGTTGATTTTCGAAACACACTCGGCGCAGCACTCGTTGCAGCAATCGATGCTGCAGGGTATGTACCTAGTGACTGTTCCGGCTATAAAAAAGACATCCAGTCCGCGGCCGAACACTACAACGGATCGGTAGGTCTACTGGTTCAAGATCCGCGTGATCTACCGGAGCGCTACTTCTTCGGACTTCGGAGGCGCCCAGCCCGCATGCGACTCGTCGCTGTGATCTGGACCGATAATAGCTTGCGGAAAGCTACGCCAAACAGATGGGTAGTTGAGACATCCGGAAGAGAAGATCTCGAAAAAGTTACGGAAGTGATGACGAAGATAGCAAGGCAGTTCGGCGCGAAAGTGTCGATCCGTCTGCTAGGTGACGGGCCTGTTTACGAGTCGAAGTTATACGACTACGACATGTAATAATGCTAAAAGTTGTGGCCCGGGGAAACCCGGGCTATTGACTTTTCATACCGATTATGCTAATGTATGTAAATGAAAGAATTCCTTAGCGTTGCCGAGATTCCTACGATGAAACTTGAGCACGAAGATGCTCGACGTGCTATTCGTGAAGTTGCATTGAGACAGTGTGACGGCTCGTTACGCAGAGTGACTTCTATAGAGATTAACGCTCCCCAACCTGGCGAACAGATGGTGCTAGGCAATCACACACACGTGAGGACTGAGGATTTTGCCGTCCTTAGCGGAAATCCAAAGGTGCTTACCGCACCTTTAGGGAATCCAGATGACATCACCGAACACTCATTTCCTGATGGTGGGTTTATTGCGATCAAACCAAAAGAGGTGCATACATTTGTATTTGATGGACCTGGCGTACTTCGCTCTACTATGGCCGGTACTTTTGAGGAGAGTGGCACTAAGCCGCATAAGTTGATTTAATTTATAGCTGATAATAGTATAAAAAAGACCCGAGTGGGTCTTTTTTGATCTCAATTACTAACGAATAGCGTCACCAACAATCTTCCTCATCCTCGTATCAAAAAATCCCTTATCAAATCGCTTCGCCTTGCGGTGAAGTGTCGCTGGCAAGAACGAGAGGGTTTCGAATCGTTGCATGGCTGCAACTAAACTCTCGACGGTTTGCTGTGTAAAGAGCACGCCTGTTTCGCCGTCTTGGACGATATCGAGCGCGCCACCTTTGGCGTAGGCGATGACGGGTGTACCGGCGGCTAGGGCTTCAACGGCTGAAATGCCGAAGTCTTCTTCGTTTGGAAACAAGAATCCTTTGGCTGATTGTGCCAGGCGGACTAATTCCTTGTCGCTGACTCGGCCGGTGAAAGTAATGGTTGGTCCTGCGAGCTTTTTTAAGCGCGCTGTATCGGCCCCTGATCCGATAATAGTTAACTGGGCGCCTAATTGGTTGGCGGCCTCGACAGCTAGGTCAAAACGTTTGTAGGGGACATGTCGGCCCCAGAGGACGTAGCCACTGCGCTCGGCTTTTGGGGGTGGCGTGAATCGATCGATATCAACTGGCGGGTGAACGACAGTACTGGCACGTTTGTAATACTTTTTAATGCGCGCCTGGGTGACTTCAGAGTTAGCAATCAGAACATCGATATCTTTGATCGATTCGAGGTCTAGTTTGCGCATTCTTTTCACAAAGAAGGGAATGACGGGGCGAATGAACGGGGTAAAGATGCCGAACTTGAATTCACGACGGAATTCTTCGTAGTGGCTCCAGTAATAACGAATTGGGGTGTGAATATAGGCTATATGGACTTGACCGGGGCGAGTTTTGCGAACGGCTTTTGCCTCGGCGCTACTACTGCTGATGATGACGTCGAATTCGGATAGGTCTAATTTTCGAAAGGCTTTGGCACGGAGGGTTGGCCAGAGGATGTGTTTGTAGCGCAGTTTGGCCGGTAGCTTTTCTTGGAGGTAGGTGGTTCGAATGTCTAATCCTTTTAGCCCAGGCAATGCTTCGGGGTTAAACACAGAGGTGTAGATGGGGGCTTTTGGAAAGAGGCTGTGGAGTTCGGCCACAACAACTTCGGCACCACCAGAGACGGTCAGCCAATCGTGAACGATGGCGATTTTTGGCCCCATCTTAGCTATAGGCATCTATTTTGCTCCACGGCCACGAAGGACAACCAAGACGGTTTTGAACAGAATCTTTATATCTAACCAAAAGGTCCAGTTTTGGGCGTAGAAGAGTTCGAGTTCAATGCGTTCGTCAAAGTCTAACTCGCTTCGTCCAGATACTTGCCATAGTCCAGTAACGCCTGATTTCACACTGTGTAGCAGAGCGGTGCGTCCGTGGGCGAGTTTTGTCTCTTGTGGGAGGATTGGTCGTGGTCCAACGAGGCTAAGGTCGCCCCGGAGGACGTTAAACACCTGAGGTAGTTCATCGATAGAGGTTGCCCGAAGCCAGCGACCAAACGGAGTAATGCGTGGGTCATTTTCAACTTTGCGGTACTTTTCATATTCTTTGGCGAGGTCTTCGCGTCCCATTTCACGGAATTCATCAGCAGCGTCTTTGCCGCCGTATTGAGCACCCATGCTGCGGAATTTGATCAGGCCGATTGGTTCAGAGAAACGACTGAGACGCTTACTGATATAAAAGACGGGTCCACGATCGACGATTTTTTTGATGACGATAAAGACAAGGAGGAACGGTGCGGCGACAATGATAAGTAGTAGGCTGACGATAAAGTCAAAGATTCGTTTGACGATCGCACCCCATCCAACCAGTGGAGTTTGGTAGACGCTGATCATTGGATAGCCAAGGAAGACGTCGACGGTGTTTTTGCCAGAATAAAACTCGGCTTCACCAGGGATAAAGCTGTAATCGATGTGGGCTTCTTGGGCGATGGAGAGAATCTTTTGGTTGCGTTCAACGTTGTCGTAAAGGTCGGTCTGAATAATAGCGGTAATCTCGTTAAGCTCGAGGTCCTTGAGGGCTTCTTCGACGTATGAATAGTGGTGGGCAGTAAAGCCTTCTGGCAGGTTCTTTTTAGGACCGGCAAAAGCGATAATTTCGTACCCACTACGCGCCGTGTCGGACAGACTCTTGGCGATATCTTTGGTGGCCGATGACGACCCGATCAATAGGACGCGTTTTGTACCTCGCCCGTAACGGAACATCAAGGTGCGGACCAAGCGAAGGATTTCTCGTTCAAAAACAATCAGCACAAAGGCTCCGAGTAATGCATATAATGCGACTAAACGAGCTGGAAAGATGATTTTGTCGCTGACGTACTCCCAGCCGATAACAAGCAGAATACCGATAAATGAGCCAACAGCAATCTTTGACCATTCAACTAAGCGTCGGTTATAGGTTCGTGGGTGGTACAGCCCGAGGATAGCGAAGATAAAGATCCATAGCGGCACGATTAATAGGAAGGCAAAGAGGTAATCAAAGGCGTAAATGTTGTGCAGTAGTGGGCGAGGGTCGTACTGGACGCGGGCAATATATGCCAAGACAAAGGTAGTAATCAAGACGAGTGCATCGATGAGAATCAGGATAAAGCTGTAGACCTTGCTGTTTCGGCGTGACATAAGTACTGCTATTATAGCATTCTTTACGGTACACTAAGAGGTACTCTATGGTAGTAACGCCTTCAAAACTAACCTTTCTCGACACATTGTTTGTTGGTATTCTGCTGGTTATCTTTGGTGGCATCGTCCTCCATGCACCGTTAAGCGTCGGCTTGAGCACGCTTTTCCCCTCATTCGATGTGCTGATTAAGTCCTGGAAAGAGATATTGATGCTATTAGCGGGACTGCTGATGCTGGTGATTCTGTATCAGAAAAAACAGTGGTCGGTCCTAAAATCGCCATTAATGCTGGTGATCGCGGCCTACGCGTTACTCCATCTGTTGTTATTACTGGTATTTCCTCAAGGTCTGACGTCGTCCATCGCTGGGCTGTTTATCGATCTGCGTTATCTGCTGTTCTTTGGCCTGGTATCCGTGGCGATAGTGCTGTATCCGATGCTTCGTCGACCGTTCGTTATCACTTTCTTTGTCGGTGCCTTTATTGTGGCGGCCTTTGCGCTACTGCAGGTGTTTGTTCTACCGCACGACATCTTGAAATACATTGGATATAATACCTCGACGATTGTGCCGTATCTGACGGTTGATCAGAATCCGAACTATATTCGCATCAACAGTACGCTGCGTGGCCCAAACCCACTAGGGGCATATGCGGGCATCGTCATTGCGTTGGTATTTGCCTACTGGCTGAAAGTGAAGCGTGATAAACCTCTGCGTCAACCACTGGCTAGTAGTGTGATTGTGATCGGCAGTTTCGTCGCACTATGGGCTAGCTATTCACGCAGTGCCGTCGTTGCTGCGTGTGCTGCAATCGGCGTGATTATCCTTGCCACGATCGGTCGCCGGATATCACGTCGGGTCTGGATTATCATGATCGCTCTGTTGATCGCGACTGCTGGAGGTTTATTTGTCGCCCGTGACACGAATTTTGTCTCGAATGTCCTACTACATAATAATAGTACGACCGGTGCCGCTGTTGATTCGAACGCCGGACACGTCGAATCGTTGCAACAAGGTCTCGATCGCACAATTCGCCAGCCACTCGGTGGAGGTGTTGGGAGCACAGGATCGGCGTCACTCTACGGGACCAAACCGTTGATCGTCGAGAATCAATTCTTGTTCATCGCCCACGAGGCGGGATGGCTCGGTTTGGCGCTATTCGTCGCCATTACCTATATGGTGTTACGAGCGCTGTGGCAACGACGGGCAGATTGGCTGGCACTCGGTGTATTTGCCAGTGGTGTTGGGCTGATCCTGATTGGACTTTTGCTCCCAGTCTGGGTTGATGATACAGTAGCAATTATATGGTGGGGGTTGGCTGCAGTCGCCCTCGCAGCGAAAGGAGAGTCGCATGGCCGAACGATCAACAAAACGTCAAAAAGAACTACTACAGTACGTTGACGCCTTTATCCAAGAACATGGGTATGGCCCAAGTTACCGTGAAATTATGAATGCCATCGGGTATAAGTCGGTTTCGACCGTTGCGATACATATTGAAGGTTTGATTCAAAAAGGCTATCTTCGAAAACAAGATAATTCAGCGCGCTCGTTAGAAGTCGTAACGACCAGTCCGACGACTGCCGCCCAGTCAAAAACAATCAGCCCTGCCAAAGAGAAATGGCTGGTCGAAGCAATTAATGACCGATTTACCCTTTACGAGCAATCTCCAACACAGACCACGCTCGATGAACTGTACGTATTGATTGGGGCGCTAAAGATCCTGGGCCTCGATGGAGCGCACGAATCGACCAGGGCTCGACTGGTGAAAATACGATAGTTTCCCCAGTCCTGTGTTGACTAGATGACAGGGGTAAAGGTATAATACCATTTGTATTCCGACGTAGCTCAATGGTGGAGCAAGAAGCTGTTAACTTCGAGGTTGCTGGTTCGAGTCCAGCCGTCGGAGCCAAAATGATGTTTGTAGGCACTCTGAGATAACTTCAAAGGGTGCCCACCTCTTATAAAAGAGTATTTTGTCGTCAAATTCTAAGTTCGAAAGCACGATTTTCAGAAGTTTATTTTTAAGGGGCGTATTAGAACTCTCAAAGAGTTGCGAGGCGTTTCTGGATAGTTTCAACAGATAGGATGCATCAACGATAAAGCTCTTATCTTCTGTAGTAACCTGGAGTAATTTACGCTCCAGGTTTTCTGTTTCTTGTTTGTTCTTCTGCGCCATCTTGTCATAGTCTTCAATGGTGATGCGATTATCAAGCCGGTCCTCATATAATGACTCAAGCCGGCCCCTTAAACGTGTTATTTCCCGCTTCGTCGTTTCGACTACATTCTTATAGTAAAGCTGTTCATTATTGTGTTCATTAGCTAGTTCTTCGAGTATCTGGTTCAGGACCTCCTTACTCACCGACATCGATTTAATAATCTTTTTCATTTCTATCTCAGACTCGGCTTGTTTACCGTGTGATTGCCCGCAGTTGAACTTGGCCTTTGAACAGTGCATGTACACGAATCCCTTCTTCTCGTAAGACGACATGCTGCAGCCGCAACGCTTACAGGTCATCACGCCATTGAAGGTGAATGATTTCTTCACGTCGCTATGTGGTTTTGCACCACCGTTATTGCGACCTTCGTTTAGCTTCTGTGCTTCCAAGAACGCTTGTTTACTCACCAATGGTTCGTAGCGATGCGGGTACTCTTTGCCGTTATATGTCATCACGCCGTAGTAGAAGGTGTTCTTGAGGATATTCTCAACCATACTCGAACTGATGGGTCGAGCGTGCTTGCTATTGCTCGTCAGGCCCTCTTCACGCAGCTCCTTTGCGATCATTCTGTATGAAACGCCCAGTAGTCGCAATTCGTATATTCTCGCTATGAATGCCCGGCGTAGTGGGTCTAGGACCACATCCTTGCCAATGAGTCTGCCGTTATCTTCAATATCGACATTCAGGTAACCAATCGGGGCTTTGCCTGGCCATTCTTTTTCGTGTAGCTTCTGTTGAATTTTGCGCTTCACATTGTCGCTGATGGCGGCAGAGTAGTATTCACCGAATACCATACCCATGCCGAGTCGGGTTTTATCTGCAGCTGGTGAGTCTTTGTGTATGAAGAGATTATCGGAAGGGAAGTGAAGTTCAATCCGGCCGTCTTTTATGAGTTCCTTGAGCATTCGGACTACTTCTGACGAACTATCACGAGTGAAACGGTCTATCTTATCAAAAACAACAATGCAGAACTCCGGGTACTTTGCGATGTTGTCTACAATCTCTCGGAATTTAATGCGGTCAGCCTTGTATGCGGTCTCGTCAAAACTGAGTATCTCGGCATTCAGTTCGTGCCTTTCGGCATAATCCCTGAGGCGTAGTTCTTGTGCTGGGAGTGCGTCTCTTTGTGATGGGTCTGAGACCCTCGCGATCATAAAGGCCTTTACTCCTTTTATTTCTGCTGAGTTCATTACTTATTTATCCTTTCATGAAGTTAATTTGTCACCACACACCATAAAACATTAATTGTTTGATAGCTATGACCAGGGCTTGTTACTTAGAACTTCACCGAGAGGAGTGAGTTTTCCACTGCTTCCGTTTCGTTTTCTTATTTCTGTTTTCTTTGGTTCTTCTTCTTTAGTACTGAACTCTCGGTAGGGATGACTACTCTTTTTTCGGTAGGTGGGTACCGAAATTTCGGCACGGTGTGCATAAGTAACGAGTCTTTTTTCTAGGGGAGTAAAGTCATATTCGTTAGATGTGCCTGCTCTGGGAACGCGTGTGATTAATCCCTTTGCTTCAAGGCTCCTGAGTTTATCTCTCACTGAGTTCGTTGATTTACCTGTATACTCGCCGAGCTTACCCGCGGAGGGATAGGGCATCGCGTCTGTCCATTTGAATGACAGTATTGCGACAAGGACCACTATTTCAGGATCTGTAATATCTAAGTCGGACTGATGTTTGATGAGCAGGTTGGGGACCATGGTGAAGCCGGCGTCTTCGATTTCCGTCGACCATTTATTCGAAAAAAGATAAGGTGTCTTCATTACTGTTTTCAAAGATTTCTTCACATTTTTTAAATATTGCAGCTTCGATTTGCTTACTCGTTTCTCGGCTAATTGGGTGGAACAGATCTACGAATCGTTCCCCTAGCTTTTTGGTTGGGTAGAGAAGCCTGTAGGACCCATCCAGTCGGGTATACACAGCTATAGAGCCAAGGTATAAAGATTCGTTTACAACTAAGCTTGCGAACGCGATCAAACCGTCCTGTGGCTTTATCGGCGTTACATTAACCTCGGAAATGTACACGGCAGCCTCCTTTTCTGTGTCTTGGTTCGATTATTGGTTCGAATTCGGGGCTTCCATCTGGATCTGATAGGCGGGAATCAATGGAAAGCTGCAGTTCTTTTACAAGTTTTATGTTCACACTCTCAATTACTTTAGCGGCCGCTATAAATCGGCATTCCTGGCATAACGACAACATTATTTCGGTGAGGTCATCAACTATTTTTTCAAGTTCTTCATCATCCCAATCAAGCATCATTCTTCTCCTCTTCAAGTGACTTTTTTAATTCAAGATCCATCTCGATCAAGACATTGAAGTATGCAACAAGACGTTTTTTCTCTTCGTCTGTCAGTAAAATTTTCTGCTTAATCGTGACATCTTTCATGCCTCGAGAATATAAATAAAAAGAACTCCTACAGAAATATAGGAGTGAAGTAGGAGTCTAACAACAGGGGTGTATTGTTATATTTTCGGCCAGCCAGCTTTGCGGTCTGTTAATTCAAAGTCTTTTAAGGAAGCCAGGTAATTATTCATACTATGTGCATCAAGTTGTTTACGATCTATATCCGATTTGCTTATCCATGTTCGAATCGTAAGTCTAGAGTTTCTGCCGCTTACCTTGAAAATAAAATTTCTGAAGTCTTGAGGCATCGGTTTAAGGTTATTAGATACGTCAGTAAGATCCCATGAAGCACCTTTGCCGATGGGCTTCGTGTAAGTACGTACTGGATTGAATTCTTTGGTATATTCCTCGCGTTTAATTTGAAAATTATTTAAAGCCTTTGATAATACAGTGCTCGCAACGCTTCCGTCACGAGTTATCTTTATAGTTTTGTGAATTGGTTTCCTCTTCAGAAGAGGAAGTTTTTGATCAAAGTAAGTCATTATGATGGTACCCGACATTTTTTCAAACTCTAATATATACCGAACGTCATCATCCGGATTCACATATATATCATTGTAGATACTAGGATCCATTCTTCATCACATCTTTATCACTATCTTGAGGTCTATTGTACTATGCCCTGGCAAACAGATTAGATCATATTGCGCTACAATATATATTGAATACTATCAAGTGAAATCATATGCGTATTAATCTAAGAGATATCGAAGAGAACATCAAGCCGCTCGGCCAGCGGCTCTCTTATGATAAAGAGTTTATATACGATTTACTGGCTGTTTATGGACGTTCAACCGGTAACATTACCAGGCTTCGAAATGGCCAACTCAATGTTGCTGGAGACCGCATCAATGAGGTTGCACAAAAGAGTGTAATTTACTTCAAGCCTACCGATGATAGCCCCAACTTATACACGATTATCGATGATCTCAGATCCAGCCCTTTAGTAGTCAGATACGCTACGCGCTTCGTTATTGTTACAGACTACGAGCATTTGCTTGCTGTGGACACAAAGACAGGTGAAACTTTAGACATAAGTATCCGGGATATCAACAAGCACTACACTTTCTTTTTACCTTGGGCTGGAATGGAAAAAACCCAATATATCGCTGAAAACCACGCTGATGTCAAAGCTGCAGAGAAAATGGCGAAATTATTTGATATCTTAGTTGCGCACAATGGATACACTACTGCAGACGAATGGCATGATCTAACTACATTCTTTACTCGTTTGCTATTCTGTTTCTTCGCAGAGGATACAAATATCTTCCAGAAGAATCAATTTGTTAATTCAATTGCTTCTTACACTCAAGAAGATGGGTCTGACTTAAAGGATTTTCTGAAAGTCCTGTTTGCATCCCTCGACGATAAGGACAAGACTGGCTATCCAGCATACCTGGCGGAGTTTCCCTATGTTAACGGCCAGCTTTTTAGTAACTTTTCGGCTATACCTGATTTCAACAAAGAGGCTCGTAATCTGCTTATTGAATCTTCGAGTAAACTTGACTGGAGTGATATTAACCCAGACATCTTTGGTAGTATGTTCCAGGCTGTTGTACGTCCGGGGGACCGAACTGGATTAGGACAACATTACACGAGTGTCCCGAATATTATGAAAACCATTGAGCCTTTATTTCTCGATGATCTGAAAGAGGAATTCGACAATAGCTACGATGATACCCAAAAGTTAAATAAGCTTTTAGTACGAATTGGCGATATTAAATTTATAGATCCAGCTTGTGGATCTGGTAACTTTCTAATCATCACCTATAAGGAACTTCGTCGCTTGGAGCATGCAATTTTGGAAAGGCAAGGTGATCTAACTGGTCACACCCAATCCACTCTTTTGGGGTCTCGTATTAATATCGAAAATTTTTATGGCATAGAAATTGACGACTTTGCGCAGGAAGTTGCGGTGTTATCACTATGGTTAGCAAAACACCAGATGAACCTCGAGTTCGCAGAAAAGTTTGGTATCGATTTGCCACTCATACCTCTTAAGGAAGCGGGGAATATAATCCAAGGTAATTCAGCCCGAATAGACTGGAATGACGTCATGCCTATTAGCGACGACACCGAAGCATACGTGATCGGAAACCCACCATACTTAGGTGGAAAGGGACAGTCAAAAGAACAGAAGCAAGATTTGAAGCTGGCATTCGAGAAATATGGTAACTACAAAGAATTAGATTATATTGCAATCTGGTTCATCAAAGCCGCAGAATATGCGAAGCGAAAAACTAAAATATCATTTGTAACGACTAGTTCTGTCAACCAGGGTTCACAAGTTGAACAGTTGTGGCCTAAAATTTTTATTCTCGGTCTGGAGATAATTTTCGCTTACTTGCCGTTTACCTGGTCAAATAACGCTAAAGGTAAGGCTGGGGTCTCATGCTCGATTATTGGTCTAGGTTTCGAATCGGGTAAGAAGACGATTATTAGTGGCCAATTTATCGCTAACGCAAACAATATAAATGGCTATCTACTTAATGCACCAAATCTTATCATCAAAAAGTCTAATGATCCAATTAGTAATTTGCCAAAGATCATCACTGGAAATACTCCATATGATGGAACGCATCTAATGCTAAATAGGGAAGAGCGCAATAAGATTTTAGATTCTGACCCACTGGCAGAGAAGTTTATTCGCAAGGCGATGGGTGCGGGCGAGCTAACTAAGAGAATTGACCGATGGTGTGTTTGGATTAGCCCGAAAGATGTAGACGAGGCAATGGCGATTCCACTAATAGCCGATCGAATTGAAGAAGTGAGGAAATACCGCGTCAAGGGTGGTGACGTTGCAAAGAGTTTATTAGCGCATCCGTATAGATTCAGGTACACCCATACTGCTACAAAGTCATCGATCATCATACCAATCGTTTCTTCTAGTAGGCGCAAATATATGCCAGCTGACATAATCGATAAAGATACTATTATTATTGGTTCTGCAGCTGCAATTTATGATCCAGAGCCTTGGGTATTTGGAATTGTTAGTAGTTTGATGCACATGACATGGGTAAAAGTCACCGCGGGAAGGCTTAGGGAAGACTTAAGGTATCTATCTGCTTTGAGCTATAACACTTTTCCTATTCCCGCACTAAGCAGTACGGATAAAGAAAAGATTACTGAGATGGCCTATCATATTCTTGATGTACGCGAGAACCATTCGGACAAGACGCTATCTGAACTTTACGACCCAGATAAAATGCCTGACGATCTACGGATTGCTCATCAGGAACTTGATGAAGTCGTGGAAGGCCTGTACAGAAAAAAACCATTTGAAAGTGACGAAGAACGTTTAACTCATCTATTTGATTTATACGAAGCGATGACAGTTAGTAATAAGGGGGATGCATAATATGACCAGTGACAAGAGACCAATTAATATCGTTGATATTGAATATGAGCAAACCGGAGATAGCGTAAAAATAGATTCAATGGGTATGCGAGAAATGCAACATAGGGTTTACGAACAGCGCAACAGTCAGTATCTTTTGGTGAAAGCTCCACCAGCTTCGGGCAAGTCACGGGCATTAATGTTTGTTGGAATCGATAAACTCTTCAATCAAGGCCGAAAAAAAGTTATTGTGTCAGTACCGGAACGCTCAATAGGCTCATCCTTCGAAACAACAGACCTCAAATCTCACGGATTTTATACTGACTGGGTAGTTGATGACAAAAATAACCTTTGTACGCCCGGGGCGGAAAAAAGTAAAGTAGACGCTTTCGTGAACTTTATGAATGGTAATGATCCAATACTTGTATGTACTCACGCTACGTTGAGATTTGCTTTCGAAACTCTTTCCCCGGATGCTTTCAATGACACCGTACTCGCCATAGACGAATTCCACCATGTTTCATCTGATGTAGGAACAAGTCGACTAGGTAATCTATTGCGAGACGTCATGCACGGAAGTGATGTGCATATTGTTGCAATGACTGGGTCATACTTCCGCGGGGATGCGGTCCCTATTCTTTTACCGGAAGACGAAGCCAAATTTACACCAGTAACATTTAATTATTATGATCAACTTAATGGCTATGAACATTTAAAATCCCTTGGCATTGGTTACCACTTCTATCAAGGTCGCTATACTTCAGCAATTAACGAAATTTTGGATACCGATAAGAAAACGATCTTGCACATTCCAAACGTAAATAGTGGAGAATCTACTAAGGATAAGATTGAAGAAGTTGGCTCAATTCTGGACAGTATTGGTGAGGTCATTGATCAAGACGAGCTTACGGGTATAATACACGTTAAACGTCATGGTGATGGCAAGGTTATTAAGGTAGCGGACCTTGTTGATGATTCGGATCAAGTAAAGCGTGCTGAAACGCTGACATATTTGAGTCAGTTTGCTAAAAAAGATATCCATGCCGTTGACCTAATCATAGCGCTAGGTATGGCAAAAGAAGGATTCGACTGGCCATTTTGCGAGCATGCACTTACTGTTGGATACAGGGCTTCACTAACGGAAATCATTCAAATTATTGGCCGATGTACACGCGATAGTGAAAACAAAGAACATGCACAATTTACAAACCTTATTGCAGAGCCGGAAGCTACTACGGATGAGGTGAAGCTATCTGTTAACAACATGCTAAAGGCAATCACGGGCTCTCTTCTAATGGAACAAGTGCTTGCTCCGAACTTCAAATTTAGAGCTAAGAATGGCGAGACGAATGTAATACCGCCGAAAGGAATTATTAGTATCCGTGGGTTTAAAGAACCAAGCACGGAACGCGTTAAGCAAATTGTTGAAACAGACCTTAACGACCTGAAGGCAAACATACTTCAAGACGAAAAATTCATCAAGGCCGCCGCCGGTAACCTAGACCCAGAAGTCACAAACAAGGTGCTTATCCCGAAAATAATTCGAGAACGTTATCCTGATCTGAACGAGATAGAAGTCGAAGAGTTACGTCAGCAGGTAGTGGTGGATTCAGTTGTTAAAAACGGTGAAATTAAAGAAGTCGGTGACCGCCGATTCATTAAGATGGCTGATAAATTCGTTAATATCGATGATATAAATATCGATCTAATAGACTCTGTTAATCCTTTTCAGAAGGCTTTTGAGATATTATCGAAGGCTGTTACGACTCAGGTGTTGAGGACTATTCAGGAGGCTATAGCAGCAACAAGGATTGATGTGACCGAAGAAGAAGCTGAACTTTTGTGGCCAAAGATTCAAATATTTTACGAGGTTCGTGGCCATAAGCCAGATATTAACTCGAGAGATGAGCAAGAGCACCGAATGGCCGAAGTACTTGCGTACCTACGCCGAAAAAAAGCGGAAGAAGCGGAGCGGGAGGCTGGTAGTGTCTGATAGGTTGAAAAAGATATTCGATAATGATGAGCATGATCTTCTAAAGGTTACTCCGCGATCAAAGTCAGTTAATCCGGAAGATAGGCTTGCGGTATCATTTCTAGAGATCAATGATTTTTATGCAGAAAATGGACGTCTGCCTGCAGTTGATACAATAGACATTAATGAACGTAAGCTTGGAGTAAGGCTGCGTTCCATCTTGCTCGATGACTCTAAGGTTGAGGCACTCAGTTCTGTTGATACCCATGGCTTACTGAAACCAGCTGCACCGCCAGAAAGTCTCGGCGAGATCTTTGAAGCTGACAAGTTCGGATTGCTCGACGATCCTTCGGGCATCTTAACTATTCGTAATGTACCTAAGAGTATACGAAAAGCCGATTCTATCTCTCGAGCACAGAAGAGTCAGGATTTTGCTAAATACGAAAGTGGATTTATTGAAGTTCAGTCTGGGCTTAAAGCTGGCCAGTGGATTAGAGCTGCTATTAGTAGCGAAGACCAAATCCAGCCAGATTTGTATTTTGTATTTAACGGAATCTTGGCTTTTGTTGAGAACAGGGAATCAAGCTTTGATGCAAACGGCAAAAACAACGCTAGGTTACACGTTATATTTGAAAACGGTACTGAATCAAATATTCTACTAAGGTCATTTGCGCGTACTCTTTACCGGGCCAAAGAGGGTGCGCGTGTACTACCAATATCCGAGCGCTCGGATGACCTCAATAATGATGATAAAACATCCGGCTACATTTACGTCTTGAGCTCCCTGAGCGAAGACACAAGGATTCAAGATTTGTCTAATTTATACAAGATAGGTTTTACAACTGGTACGGTAGAGGATCGAATAAAATCCGCTACGAATGATCCAACCTATCTAATGTCACCCGTAAAAATAGAAGCTACGTATAAGTGTTTCAACATGAATACTCATAAACTTGAGCATCTATTACATCGTTTTTTCAGTGACGTGAAACTTGACCTGTCTATAACTGGACCAGATGGCTTATCGGCTACGCCTAGCGAGTGGTATGTCGCACCGCTAGAGATTATCGACCAGGCCATTGTGCTGATTGTGAACGGAGAGATTGTATATTACCGGTACGATCCCGGTATCCGTGATATTGTCCAGATTAACTAATCAACGACCGGCTTGGGTGGATCTTCGCTTCTGTAAATAATTCTAGCCTTGTCGAGTACAGCCTTTGTCAGACTGATATTGAACGCGTTCATTGTTGAATGCCATCGCTTAAGATTATAAAATTCTTCCCATGTCAGTTCGAGTATCAATTTGGGCTGGTACGATTCAATTACAACAATAATTAAATATTCAAACTTTTTATCTTTGATTGGTTTTTCGGGTGTTCCATATCCATGAAAGACGCCAGTTGTCTTGTTTGGAAGGGTCATCGTTTTAACTGAATAGCGTTCACCCTGCACACTTATTGCGTCGATATTTTTCGTGCTGGGAGGGGCCATCTGCAGCTTCGGTAAGTTCTTCGTTTTGCCATAGTAGGTTATTGCGAGTTGCTCGCCCCGGTCTCCAACTATGTTTCTTGAGCGAATCTCACCGACTTGACGTAGCTTATCGTGTGTTTCACCGTATAGACTCCACAGTTCATCAACGCTCAGTTTATCAAGGTCTATACTCATAATTTTGTTGACTTATCTAGACGTGTAAATAGGTGAGACAGCAAGCTTAGCGCGTCCAAGCAATCTTGTTCAGTGTACAAACCCGATTCACGTAAATCCACAACTTCTTCGTGCGCTATTGGTGAACGAAACGTTTGCCATACTGCCAATGTTAAGAGCCTGTGGCCATTTGACATGTCCTTAACGGTGCTTAATGTAAAAGAACCTCCGTCTTGTTTCTTGAAACCTTCGGTTATAGATAATATCGGTGTGCCGTCTTTGAATACTCTTTCCAATAGGTTTGTTTCTGCAAGAGATTCGCCTGATTTGGACCGTACGTCATTAATGTATTTTTTAACACCCTCGAAAACAGCAGTGTAATAATTACCAGCTTTATAGTATTCGTATACAAGTTCCTGAAGAGAGTGGTGTAGATGCCTCCAGTGAATAAAGGGATACTCTGGGATTAACTTGTGTAGCTCCTCTATACTTTTTACTGCGTCGTTTTCTTTTTCCGGGAATTCGAGGTTACTACTCAATGATTCAATAATGGGACTGATCGAGTCGTTTATATTCTTGGGAAGATGACTTCGCCATTCACCTATATCGACACCAAGTTTATCTTTGAACTTTGTTTCTTGAGACTTTGCTCTAGATTTACGCCACTCCAGTTCGACCCATCTAATAACTTTTTGAAGGTGTTTGCGAAGGCCTGTCATATGAGGGTTATCCCAGTTTACAGACTGACGGTTAGTGTCGATCACGTCTTCACTAAGTTCGTCTACGAAGTCCACCGACAACGTACCGGTTAAATAAGAAAAGAAGTGGCTTGAAGTGCTGTCGGAGAAGTACTCAGGTAGATTGATCAGCTTACCTCGCGAGAACAGAGAAATGCCACGCATGTTGGTGTTTGGCGGTATAGGGGTTTTAGTAGTTATGAGTTTGCCGCGTATGTGACTGGCTTTTTCATATTCAGAAGTCAGCGCTAAGTCATCTGGTACTTGCCACTCAAATTCCGTATTTAGTGATGAATATTTCCGGTCATTCAAAACCTCAAATTCCTGTTGACTATTATATTCGATAAAGACCTTAAAGTTTTCATCAAGAATGAAGAGTCTAGATAAGCCATCGGCGATTGCCTGAGGGTCAAAATTACTAACCCGCTGAATATCACTCAGTGTAATTGTGGTCCCATCTCCTTCGTCTAGACAGGAGCCGTCACGGATAATAATAGTTGGATTGTAGCTACCTTCGCTATGAATTATATCGTTCCAGTTTAACGAGAAGATGTTCCGGATGTTCTGGTTTCGAGTATCAATATTAATTTGGTGGGATATTCCGAAGAACGCTAGTTTTCCAAGTCCCTTTTTACCTATGACTGGTCGCCCAGCTGGCGACGTCTGCTGGTCATTCTCCCGCCTATTCCTACCAATTTTTAAGAACTTTTGATTAATGTCATCGTAAGACATGCCGTGGCCATCATCGGCAATTGTTATCTTTTTATCTGTTTCATCGACAAGATGTATATGTACTTCGGAAGCATCTGCATCATATGCATTCGCGACGAGCTCCGCCAGTACTGGTGGCAAGGTCGAGTACATTCGGACACCAAGATGCTCGATTGTGTTCGGTAGGAATGTCATCACCAGGTTCTGGTCGTTATTCATATGTCTTAATTATTCAACATTGGCAGTTCGCCGGCAAGCATAACAATTTTCTTTGAATACTACACTTTATTGCCGAAACCGGCTACAATGGTTGTAGACATGTTGAAATCGGTAGTTAAGAGGGAAAATAACAGATGAAAAAGCGAACAGCTATAGATCTTTTTAGCGGGGCTGGTGGGCTAACGCAGGGCTTAAAACAAGCGGGTTTCAACGTTGTTGGTGCTGTTGAAAGTGTGCCAACATACGCCGAAAGCTACAAGATGAATCATCCAAAAGCTAATTTAAAGGTCAGTGACATTACCAAGATTGACCCGGTCGAATATATGAAAGAACTTGGTTTAAAAGCAGGCGAGTTGGACTTGCTGGCTGGATGCCCACCATGCCAGGGTTACTCTACTATAGGAACGCGCAATCGGGGTCAGCGAAATGACCCTCGAAACGAATTAATCTACGAGGTACTTCGTTTCGCGATAGCATTTCAGCCGAAGACTATTATGATGGAGAACGTGCCAGCTCTAGACAAGGACGCACGTTTGAAAAAACTAGTCGAAGAGCTTGAAGACATTGGCTATAATGTCGACCACAAGGTTCTGAAGATGTCTAACTACAATGTACCCCAGGGTCGTCGACGTATGATTATGCTAGCATCACGACTTGATGACATAGAGGTGGTGAAAAAAGAATTAGATGAAGATAAGATGGCGACAGTCCGTGATGCTATAGCATTTCTACCACAGGCTGGGTTCAGTAATGATCCACTTCATGACACACTGGGTAAGCCTAGCGAAAGAATCAAAAACCTCATTGCTATGATCCCAAAAAACGGCGGTAGTCGAACTGATTTAGGCGAAGAATTCCAACTAGAGTGTCATAAGCGTACAAACGGTTTCAAAGACGTTTATGGTCGCATGTCCTGGGATAAGCCATCACCAACCATTACTGGCGGCTGTAACAATCCTTCTAAGGGACGATTCATTCATCCAGATGAGAATCGTGTAATTACACTTCGTGAAGCAGCGCTTATACAAACATTCCCACCTGAATACAAGTTCTCATTTAAGGCCGGTAAAACTGGAATTGCGATGATGATTGGTAACGCTTTGCCACCGACCTTTATTGAATTCCATGCGAAGAGCTTGCTCAAGCACTTACGTTTAAATAACGCATAATCTTAGTACGCAAATAAACTAGGCCACTCTAAATTTGCAAAAAGGGACCCTGATCATCTCAACCAGATCGATATTGTCATCGACGATTTGAGGATTCTTGTGCACTAAACACGTCATAGTTGAAATAACAGTCTCTTCTCTGTCACTTTTGTTATCTAAGAAAACAATAGCACTAACAACGTTACCCGTATTACTATTGATGTCTTCTGTAGCTTTCTTTAAATCGAAAGAGATTTTGCCATCTGGCCCACTAGAATAGGGTGGTACGAGCACTACGGCCATACTACCGTCGATTTGAAAATGCTTACTGAATTGAGAAGGCATACGTTCTGTAAGCAATTCATTTAGGCTAACGAATTTTGCATTCGGATCAATCATGAGAGACTTTATCTCTACACCGGTCATTACTACTTGTGTGTCAGGATTTTCTTCACCAAGAGGAACGTGTTCGTATACGAAACCGTCCCAGCTTCCTTTACCTGTGAATTTTTCGATGACCTCATTCTGGCCAGCTTTTTGCCAAGCAGGAGCAAAGTCGGTGTGGCCTATTTCATGTGTCTCGTTGGTTTTATTGATAGCTGCTACCAATGACACGAGTGCAATCAACTCACCAACTCTTTGATTCGGTTCAAAACTCAGCGCTACTAGCTCATCTACTTCGCAGGCCTTTTTGTTGATCACGTCCTGAAAGTGCTTTATTGGTATCGGGTAGTGCCCCTTTAGTGACTTTGCTAGATAAATTCCCAGGCTTTTTATCAGCGCATCAATAGGGTGTATACTCTGTAACTCATGGCTCTCGTTGGTGCCAGCTATTTTGCCAGTTATATTGATAACTTGTGGGTTTTTGTTCATACTATAGATTATAGGCGAACATGCCATTTTCGTATAAAACATCAATTATTCAAATGATTATTTGTAATGACAAACGGGGGTATCTTTCCAAAAAAACGTACAAAAACATAACGCAGAGAAATTCAGGTAGGTGTGTGGTCTGCCGCCTCGTTGGCTGAGACCGAGTGGACCCCCCGGGGGGTGCTATGGCTGGCCTAGGGTACCTAACTCACGCTTTCTAGCCTCCTTGACTAACACGAACCGCATGATTGCTAGTCCAGCTTGCTGCGTTTCTTCGTCGTTTAGGTCCAGGCCGCATTCGTCCTGGAGTATCTTTTGAAGTTCCTTGATTCGTTCATTGCTTAATCTCATGTGCTAATTGTATTGTGTTAGCCTCGTATTCATCAACCAAGTCACGTACCATCTTAAGTTTAGTAGCGCTGTAATTGTAATGTTCCGTTCGCATCGCCTGAATAAAGGGGAGCCATAGAAAAAGCCTTAGACCTTATGGTCTGGGGCTTTTTCTTATTGTTCGAAGATTGACTGGGCCAGCAACCGCAGCGCGAAGCGATGCTTGGTTGCGGTTCGATAGCGAGGAGCAGCTGAAGAAAGCTACCTCTTAGTTTTCTTTAGCGCGACGATGGTATACAGAGTAGTCCAGCCGTCGGAGCCAAGCCATGATCAACAAAGTCAGAACCATTAATTCGGTTCTGACTTTTTATATCCCAGACTAAAAATGAAACTTTTAATTATTACCCTAAGATTCTAATACAGCTTTTCAATGAATGGCGAAGTCCATTTCTCCGTAGCTTACGTATATTTGATACCTTTTGACCCCCCATCGACATTGGCGATGGGGACTTTTCCATATATAGTATTAAGTATGAAACAACAAGAAGCGCTCTTGGCACGCGACATCATTCAAATGATTCGAGAATATAAAGACGATGCCAACGTGCTGGAGTATCTCGAGGGTTTTTCTGCTTCAATTGCACGCTTAGTAGATAGTACTGCTGTTGTTAACTGGGATGATATAGCTGGTATTTGTGACCAGCGTTACTTCTCGATAAATAAGGGGGAGCCCTTAGACTTAAACAATAAACTTCTCGACCAGTGCGAGCGTGCGATAAGCGAGCTCTTGCCAGTATCAAATAGTTAGATAGTTCAAGACCGTCATCCGGAGCCAAGCCATGATCAATAAAGTCAGAGCTGTTAATTCGGTTCTGCTTTTTTATATCCCGTAGTAGAGTTGAAACTGCGTGTATAAAATGACTTTTATTGAGATAGCTCCATTATTCTTTTGAGGTATTATTAGTATATGACTTGGATTTTCTTTGCGCTGCTTGCACCATTTTTGTTTGCTCTGACTAATCAGATAGACAAGACCTTACTGACACGATATTTTACTAAAGTAAAACCGACTACGCTATTGTTTTATACCGTTATAGTGAGTGTCATTATTGCTTTAGCAATAGTTTCTTTCAAACCAAGCGTTCTCAATGTTCCTATGTTGGATGCCGGACTTATGTTTGCCGCAGGAATACTTTTTTATTTTGCAGTAACTCCATTTATCAAGGCACTCAGCATAGAAGAGGCGTCTCGAGTAATTCCAGTGTTTCAGATACAACCAGTAATTGCTTATATATTTGGAGTTGTCTTATTTGGTGAAACATTATCGGTGCACCAAGCTCTTGCAGGTGTCATCATTGTTGCTGGTGCACTATTGATTAACCTAGATCTCGATAATCGTCGAAGGTTTAAGGGTATAGTATTTGGTCTCGTAGCGTTATCATGCTTGTTCTATATGTTGGAATCCGTTACGTTTAAGTTTGTTGGTGGTCACTACGGATTTTGGGACGCAGCTTTTTATCAATTCCTGGGCACCGCAGTCGCTGGCGTGTTCGCATTTATAGTGATCCGAGGTTATCGGGCTGACTTTAAGAAAGTATCGAAAGAAGGGGGTATTAAGGTACTCGCTGGTGCGACGCTGAGTGCAATGTTAAGTATGGGTGGTCGTATGGCATTCAACTATTCACTCTTGTTGGCGCCATTAGTAATGGTTCAGTTAGTTCAAGGTACACAGGCGATATTCGTTCTTATAATCGGCACCCTGCTTGCACTATTTATTCCTAAGCATGGAAAAGAAAACATATCTCGTAAACACATGGTGCAAAAGACGGTATCGATAGTAGTTATACTTGCAGGAACAACTCTCTTACTTCTTAGCTAGAAAGAATAGTATCTTGCTTGATTCTGGTTATAACTTCCTTTATCGTGGTGAGCCAAGAAAATGCACTATGATTTATATCATAGTGTTTTTTCTTGCCCGTTTGTTTGACCGGGCCAGCAACCGCAGCGCGAAGCGATGCTTGGTTGCGGTTCGATAACGAGGAGTAGGGCAGGAAAGTTTACTTTTCTGGATGTGACGATGGTACGGAGTTGTCCAGCCGTCGGAGCCAAGAAAACGCACTATGATGAAAGTCATAGTGTTTTTGTCTAGCTATTCTATTAACCTAACGCTTACGCTATGATTATCATAGTTATGACATGGCAACTTCTTACGATAATTAGTGTTCTGAGCCTCTCGATATCAGTTATTCTTCAACGTATCCTTATTCATAGGGATAAAACCGATCCATTCGCTTATGCGGTTGTTTTTCAAGGTATTGTTGGTATCCTCTTGATGGTCGTTGCTGTTTCGGTTGGTTTCAAGTTGCCGGGTATTGAGAAGGTTATTGTTCCTGCAATAATTTCAGTTATCTTCTACGGTGTTGGGCATATTGTCTATGCAAAAACACTTCAAAAAGTAGAGGCTTCAGCCTTTTCTGTACTTTTCGCCACTCAGGCGGTATGGATTATGGCTTTAGGCATCGTACTACTAGGCGAAACTATTACGGCGCTACAAATTGCTGGTACCGTTTTGATATTTGCTGGTGTTGGGGTGCTGATTAAAAACATCTCATCTGTATTCAAAGACAAGGGCACCCTACTTGGCCTATTAACGGGACTTATGTTTGGTGTTGCTATTATGGCTTGGTCGTACGTGGGACGACACACGGACACGTTATCATGGGCGGCTATAAGCTTTATTGGCACATCACTTGTCGCATTCTTGGTTCGCCCGAAATCTATTCAAAAAATGAAACCATTATTAAAGCCAAAAGTATTAGCAACGTTAGTACTACTCGCGGTGTTTTACGGAATTGGAAGCCTTGCGATGCTGTTTGCTTATAAAGAAGGGTCGTTTGCAATCATCTCACCTCTTCGACAGACGAGCATTGTAGTGACAGTACTCCTTGCGTTAGCCTTTTTGCCCCAGGAAAGAAACAGGATCCGTCGTAAAATACTAGCTGCTTTGATTTGTGCGGTTGGTGTTGTTTTGATTGTTGTTTAGGTTGTGAAGTTCGTCCACTAGCGAGAGCCAAACATAAGCACTTTCTGCAAGGAAAGTGTTTTTGTTTTGTTATACTTAACTCATGTCGGATTCAGAATCTATTCCGTATTATAAGTTTCACCCGATGCCAGTTTCATCACTTATTAAAATAGACACACCAAATGAAGGCGATGAGCTTAGTCTCATTCTTCAATCAGGTGCTTATTACTATTCAAGGAACCGCCGAGATAAGACCTATGAGGTTGTGCGTTTGCTTGAATGGCGTGCGGATTCGTGTCACTTTCAGGTGATAGGTATGCTAGATGCTGTGCCAACACTTGAAGATACGAAGGCACTCGGGCCTATTATGTCGCACATCCCTTTAGCTCTTGAATATTTCTTAAGCGCTCACCTCACTTATATTGGGACTGCTTCGTTAACGAATGAAGATACCGAAGGTTATAAAGTATACCTTGAGCAACTTGAGTTTTTCAACACAAGAGCTGAAGGCGTGGTTTTAGATATTATTTTGAAAAGCAAAAAGAAACCATTATCTCCTGTGCGCATAAAGTACCATAACGGGGAGGTTGAGTTTAGTTAAGGTTTCGAACTATGTCCACCAGCGGTTTTTTCTTTGTTTTTGAATCACCATACTGAGATAATCCAACTATCAAACCCATAACAAAATACTTGGCCAGAAGTCCAATAAATATACACCCTAAACTTTTGCTATAATAAATTCTAATGAAGATAAGCAATATATCAATGAACACGATTAGATGGTTGATTGCCACATTTTATATATCGGCACTATCCGTTCAGTTACTGGTAGTGTTAAAAGTAATCCCTTACGACTGGGTAAATGGCGGTATGTCAGAATCTTATGAATCACAGCTAGTGCAGTCGTTGGTGAGTCTTGTGGTCATCTCCGTCCTGTTTGTCTTTGTATGGAAGCTGGCGCGCCAAAACGGCAAGGTTAAAAGGTGGAAGTTACGAGCGTTATATATAATCACAATTCTATGGCTTCTGGGTTTATTTATGCAAATTGCTGGAACGGAATTTGAACGATACTTCTTGTCGCTAAGTTTATTGTTAGGCGTTGTATCTCATGGAATACTTGCTTGGCGAACTCGCTCTATTATTAGTTCGTGACCAGCATGCTGAGCCATAGAAAAAGCCTTAGGTATTTATACCTGGGTATTTTTCTTATTGTTCGAAAGCCGTACTGGACTTAGTTTTTGTAGCAATATTTATACTCTTAGAGCATACTGAGCTTATAAATAGGTTATAAATGCGGGAGATACTAATGAGTGATCCACATAAGCTCACTTTTCGAGAACAACTCAAAGAGAGCAATCGGAAGTTCAAAGATGAAATGAAGGCCACCAACTCAAAATTCAAAACGGACATAAAGAACCCAAAACCTTTAACGGCTAAGGATAAGCGCTTTTTTAGAAATGTCGGTGTTATTTTGCTGCTTATTTTTTTGTATCCTGTCGGGTTATTCGTTATGTTTAAGAAAGCCAGTTGGTCAAGAAAATCCAAGATAATCGCTACCGCTATTGGAGGTGCCTTTTTTGCATTGATGGTCGTGTCTTATATTAATGCACCACCTACGGCCACGTTAGATAATATAAAGATTAACGGTAATAAATCAGTAGTAGGCGAAAATTTTAATATAATTGGGTCTGTTTTCCCAACCGATTCAACAATGACGGTCAATGGAAAGCCTGCGAAGATTGATAGCCAAGGAAAGTTTGACTACTCAGTACCCCTGAATGAAGGTGACAATGATATTACTATTGTTACAAAAAATGGTGATAAAGAGTCGACTACAGTTTATAAGATTCATAGATACACAAAAGCTGAAGTGATCGAACAAGACAATGCCACTGCCAAGAAAGAGGCTGACGCAGCCGCTACTGCTGCAAAAAAGAAATCCGATGACGCCGCGGCAGCGCAAGCTAAGCAGCAACAAGTAATTGACGATAAAGCCAGAGTAGATGCAGACGCAGCGGCAACAGCCGCTAAAGACAAAGCATCCGCCGATGCTGCGGCCAAGGAAAAAGCCGCAGCCGCTGCGACCGTGAGTCAAAAAAATGCACTTAATAAAGCAAAATCATACCTCAGTTACACAGCATTCTCGCACGATGGTTTAATAGATCAGCTGGAGTATGAGCAATTTTCTACAGCAGATGCTACGTACGGAGCTGACAATGTCGGGGCAGACTGGAACGAGCAAGCAGCTAAAAAAGCAAAATCTTATATGAGTTATTCATCATTCTCGCGTGGGGGTCTGATCGATCAGTTGGAGTACGATAAATTCACACCAGACCAAGCTACATACGGGGTAAATGCAGTAGGCCTATAGGAGGCGATCGTTAGGAAATCGTAAAATCCATTTTTATTTGGCTCTGTCGTTTGACTGGGTTCAGTAACCTTAGCGCGAAACAATGCCTAGTTACAGTTCGATGCATCGGTACATAACGAGTAGCGCAGCTGGTTATTTAGCTGATAAACGGGTATCGTAAGGTGAACATAGATGACGTAAAGGTATGCTAGAGCGATGAAAAAAGTTCATGTTGTCGTAAAATCAAGGAATAAAAAAGGCCCCGGTGTGCAGCTTGGTATCGATGGATCGCTAATAGTATGCGTAAGGGAGTTACCTGAAGACGGAAAAGCTAACAAGGCCGTAATTGAAGCGCTTGCCAAGTACTACGACATACCGAAGTCTTTGGTTGAGCTAAAAAGTGGTGCCACTAGTAAATACAAAGTATTTTTGATTGGTAGCCCTCTGTAGTCTGGCTTTGATTGATAGACCAGTAACCCTAAAGTCGACAGGGTATTATTGTTTAATCATGCAATAGACGTAGCGCTTTTGCGGGAGTAGAATATAGATACTATGAAAAAATCACTTCAATCGCTCCGTAGATTAAACGTTGTTGCTGGAATATTCCATCTTATCCTTGCTGGTATTGTACTGGGCCTTTCAAATGACTTCTCGTTACCAGTGACGGCAAGTTATCTTGCAGGCCCTCCGGGAAGCGTCTTTACCGATCCTATTACGCTATTAAATATACGCACAGGTTATGCAGTTGCGTTGTTTTTGGGTCTTTCATCACTCTTTCATTTCATTGTTGCATCAAAGTGGTTTTTTGCACGGTACCAGAATGGTCTAAAGAAAAACATTAATGTCTTTCGTTGGGTTGAGTATTCATTCAGTTCGTCGTTGATGATCTTTTTGATAGCACAAATAACAGGCATCAGTAACTACGGTGCGTTGATAGGAATTGTTGGCGTGAATGCCTCGATGATACTGTTTGGGTGGCTTCAGGAAAAGTACGTGAAGCCTGGTAGTGGCGACTGGCTTCCATTCATCTTCGGCTGTATTGCCGGCATCATACCATGGGTCGTTGTGTTGGTTAGTGTACTGTCGCCGAATTCCCCGTCAGATGCGACGCCTCCGGGATTTGTTTACGGCATTATTATCTCAATCTTTGTCTTGTTCAATACTTTTGCCTACGTACAGTTCAAGCAGTACCAAGCAAAAGGCAAGTGGAAAGACTATCTGCGCGGTGAAAGGGCATATATCGTTCTTAGTTTTGTTGCAAAGGCCGCTTTGGCGCTGCAAATATTTGCTAATACCCTTATTTAACGCAAGTATAATCCGATAAAACGGGCCATCGTTCAGTAGCGCGCGCGACTGAGGCGAAATATCCGGGTGAAGAGTAGTGAACGGTAGCGTGTCTCTGGATCATTCGCATAAAAGCTGTGCCGTACTCGAATGACGTGAGTAGTAGACTGGTAAAAACAAGATCGGATATCATTGTATTACGCAAGAAGGGCAGCGCCATCACGTAGCAATCGACGAAGCCCGCCAGTGTGTGATCGTACATGCCGCTCGTCACCCAGACGCCAAAATTGGAGATTATAAAAAAGATGAGACTGGCGCTCACTGTACCGAGCGGAATACGCCAGCTAAGTGGCAAGTGGCGGATCAACACTCCTGCAAGCGGGATGATAGCAAGACTGATCCATGTCCATATGAATCCGCGGTACAGACCAATCACAAGGTCGGACAACACTATGATAGCGAGAGGTAGCCAGAGAGCTCGACGCCAGCGGAACATCATACCTGCCATGATGGCGATTGCACCTACCGGTGCGAAGTTGGGTAGGTGCGGCATCAACCGCCAGCTGATACCGAGCACAACGAGCGCAGCGATCAGCAGGTGGTGTTTGTACTTGATTACAATTTTTGGAATTTCCATTCGATTGTTTCTCCTCCTTTCTGTGTGTAGCTACCTGCGCCAACAGTTGCCATCGTGCCGTCGATATAAAAGCTCCAGTACTTTTCATCGGTGCCACCTTTGTGTCCTTCTATGCTGTCGACATATTCGCCGTATGCGCTTTGTTTCGTGATGACATTGTCGGCCTCCTGCTTCAACTGGTCGAGTGATGTCTCGCCCGCTTTTGCAGGGTAGGTAATTTCGATGCGATTTCGCTCGATTGGTGTCTTTGTGGTGATTGATGATGATTGCTCATCGGCTGTTGCTTGGTTGGGTCTGGTTGTTGTCCATACTATGCCTCCTGTCGCCAGGAGGGCGGTAACGATAAGCGTCGGTATGATGATGTGTAGTCGTCTCATGATTATCCTTTCTTTTATAGTTCGCAAATGCCTGCAGAACACGCAAGCTCTTTGGCACCTGTTGTTTGATCGTTTGATTCGTAATGTTTTAACTTGGTAAAGTCAATTTCGCCAAGAGCAAATACGCGCTGTTTATATTGGTCTTCGGTAATTGCTTCGTACGGTGCGAGTTCGTAGACATGGTCTGTGCGTGGTAAAAATGACAAGCCACCAACATCGCTCCAATTTTTGTACACATAATTCGCTACTTCAAGCCACTCGTCGTTATCGGCATAGATAGTTACCGATGGATTGTGCTCGGTGAAGTGTGTTTTGAGACGTTTCCATTCACGGAGCATTTCGATAGCAGAGACTTCACTCGATGTGATGGCGCCCACAGGAGCTTTGACGGGGAATTCGAGCACGAAAGTCGTCGCTTCCTCGCGAGTACTGCCGACTTCGGGATGAATAGGCACGCCTTGATCAATGGCAAATTTGTATAGAGGGTCGTGAGCGCTGATTCGAACGCGACGTATAAAATACTTCGAGAACCATGGATGCATACCAGACCCGACACCAAGTAACTGACCGGAGTTCCCGTGAGGCTTGACGCAGGTGATTGCAGTCGATGGATTAGATCCAAATC